>OHGU01000528.1_pt1 | contig 7838 bp, 9 predicted proteins | sample 1567871 | NCBI WGS metagenome assembly OHGU01 (sample SAMEA3879595, study PRJEB24766) | human gut metagenome | biome: human-associated habitat; feature: feces | place: USA | collected 1985/1987 | reverse complement strand
TGACACTGGAGAAAATCTTCCGGCAGGCCGGACAAAGTGACATTGTCGTCAATGCCCAACGGATTAACAGAGGAGAGCAGATCACTCTGGACAATAAGTCAAAGGATTTCTTTTTACTGGAAAGAAATGACGTAAATGTCATATATAAGCACATGATCCAGCTGATTCAGGATATGCTGCCCAGATATGTGGGAGCCACCTCCTTTGATATTCAGGTAGTCTGGGCTGTGAGACGTTGAATGAGATCTTACAGCGTTATCTGAATCCAGCGGATCCTCATAAAAAGGAGCATGCCTATGGCAATACCGTTTTCCGGGAAGGCGATAAAGTCATGCAGATCAAAAATAATTATCAGCTGGAATGGGAGATCCGCAGCAAATATGGACTCTGCATAGACAAAGGAACCGGGGTGTTTAACGGAGATACCGGAATTATTGAAGAGATCAATGATTTTGCAGAGACCATCACGGTAAATTTTGATGAAGGCCGTATGGTGGAATATTCGTACAAACTGCTGGATGAGCTGGAACTTGCGTATGCTGTGACGATCCATAAATCACAGGGAAGTGAGTATCCGGCGGTCGTCATTCCGCTGCTTGGCGGTCCGATGATGTTAATGAACCGGAATCTATTGTATACTGCCGTCACGCGTGCAAGAAAATGTGTGACGTTAGTCGGCAATGAAGTGACCTTCCAGCAGATGATTCGGAATACCTCACAGCAGAAAAGGTACAGCGGACTCTGCGACCGCTTAAAAGAAAATTAAATAAAATAATAAGAAGCTGCCATGCAGGGCAACCGGTAATGAAAATCATTAACACCGGCTCACTTGTACGGCAGCTTTTAATTTATGACAATAGAATGTTCGCAGAGTGTGCATTCTAGTGTTATTGGTAATTTTAAAATCCTGTTGTGCTTTAGCAGATCTGCATATCAGGATAACAGTGCTTTATCATTGGCGAATTCTTCGCCGCTGACCTTTTCAAACTGATGAAGTAGATCTTCGACGGTCAGTTTCTTTTTCTCTTCTCCGGAGATATTTAAGATCACTTTTCCTTCGTGCATCATGATCAGGCGGTTACCGTGCACGATGGCATCCTTCATATTGTGTGTGACCATCATGGCGGTCAGATGATTTTCTGCGATGATCTTATCAGAAATCTCAAGCACTTTTGCGGCAGTTTTCGGATCAAGTGCTGCAGTGTGTTCGTCTAACAGCAAAAGTTTTGGTTTTTTGATCGACGCCATTAAAAGTGTGATCGCCTGCCGCTGTCCGCCGGAGAGCAGACCGACTTTACTGGTGAGACGGTCTTCCAGTCCGAGATCTAAGGTTTTTAACATTTCGCGGTAGGTATCGCGTTCCTGATGGGTGATTCCCCACGAAAGTCCCCGCTTTTCACCACGTCTTGCTGCAATCGCCATGTTTTCTTCGATCGACATGGTGGTTGCGGTTCCGGTCATCGGATCCTGAAATACACGTCCGAGGTATTTGGCACGTTTGTGCTCGGATAATTTTGTGACATCGTCTCCACCGATATAAATTTTCCCGGAATCAATTGGCCATACACCTGCGATGGCGTTTAACGTGGTTGATTTTCCGGCACCGTTTCCACCGATCACGGTAACAAAATCGCCCTCGTTTAAAGTCAGATTGACACCATTTAAAGCAATTTTTTCGTTGATGGTTCCGGGATTAAAAGTTTTGTGGATATTGTCGAGTTTTAACATTTCAGCCATTGACGGACACCCCTTTCCTGCCGTATTTGGATTTGAGATACGGGAATGCAAGGAAAATCGCAACGACGATGGCAGAAAACAGTTTTAGGTCATCAGACGGCAGTTTCAGCCATAATACGATATTCATTACAATATAGTAGATGATCGCGCCGCCGATCACGGAAAACATGGTATATGCAAAAGCAAAATGTTTTCCGGCACATAATTTCCCGAAAAGTACCTCACCGATGATGACAGCGGCAAGACCGATGACGATGGCACCACGTCCCATGTTGACATCTGCGGCACCCTGATACTGTGCGTAGAGTCCTCCGGAAAGACCGACAAGACCGTTTGAGATCATCAGCGCAACGACCGTGTGGAAATCAGTGTTGATACCCTGTGCGCGGGCCATCTGCCGGTTACATCCGGTTGCGCGGATGGCATGTCCCTGCTCGGTTCCGAAATACCAGTATAAAAGGGCAACGACCGCCACGCAGAAAAGAACACATGTCACAAACAGCCGGACTTTGGTAGCGGAAGAATCCGAGATGTAACGCAGGGAAACAACTAACGGATACTTGTCAACACTGACAGCCTGATTCGAACTTCCCATAATATTTAAGTTGATGGAATAGAGTGAAATCTGTGTCAGGATACTTGCAAGGATTCCGGGAATTCCAAGTGCAGTATGCAGAATTCCGGTGATAAAACCGGCTGCCATACCTGCTAAAAATGCAAAAATAAGTGCTGCCCATGGATGCATGCCGGAACGGATCAGCATAACGGCAACTGCACCGCCGGTTGCAAGAGAACCGTCAACGGTAAGATCAGCAAAATCTAAAAGTCTGTATGTAATATATACACCCAGTGCCATCAACCCCCAGACCAGCCCCTGCGCAAAGGCGCCGGGCATGGAACGGAAGAGAGCCATCGGGTCTAAGGACATAAGTATTGTCATAGAAAAACCCCTTATCAAAAATATTTTTTATTCGGCAGCGATGGCAGTATAGTCATCAGGAACTGTGATGCCAAGCTGTGAACAGATATCAGCATTGTATTCTTTGGTAACATTCTCTGCATACTGTACATCCATGGTCGAGATGTCAGCACCGTTTACTAAAACGTCGTATGCCATTTTGCCTGCTGTATAACCGATATCATAGTAGCTGATGGAAAGTGTGGCTACACCACAGCCGGAACAGATACCTTCCTCACCGGCGATGATCGGAACACCTGCCGGAAGAGCAATATTGTTGATGGATTCAGTATTGCCTGCCATGGTATTGTCAGTCGGAATATAGAGGACATCACATTCACTGACGGCACTCTGTACAACAGAAGCGATGTCGTTGGAATCTGATACGGTATATTCTTTATAGGAAATACTGTCTTCATCGAGAGCTTTTTCAAATTCGGTTGCCTGGTATGCAGAGTTTGGTTCTGCGGAGCAGTAGAGAATGCCGACATTTTTTGCATCCGGGAACAATTCGACAAGCATGTCTTCCTGCTGGTCAATCGGAGCAAGATCTGCAGTTCCGGATACGTTTGTACCGGTAGAGCCGGTCCAGTTGTCAATGTCAAGTGCTGTTGCATAGTCGGTAACGGAAGTACCGATCACCGGGATCGTGCTGGTTGCTGCAGCTGCACACTGCAGAGCAGTCGTTGCATTTGCTAAGATCAGGTCATAATTGTTAGCGACGAAACCGTTGCTGATGGTTGCGCAGTTTGCCTGCTCGCCCTGGGCATTCTGAAGATCAAAGGTAACATTGCCAGAACCAAGTAATTCAGTCAGTGCATCTTCAAATCCCTGGGTTGCCTGATCAAGAGCAGGATGCTCTAACTGCTGGCAGATACCGATCGTATATTTTTTGCCATCGGAAGAGGTGCCTGCACCACTTTCAGTGGCCACTGCATCCGAAGTCTGTGCTGAATCGGAAGCTGCTGCATCCGTGGTACTGCTGGTGTTTGCTGTACTGTTTCCACATGCTGCAAGTGATGCAGCCATGGCTGCTGTCATTACGACAGATAAGATTTTTTTGTAGTTTTTCATAGAATTCTCCATTCCTGCCCGTTTTTCAGGGCATCATAAGTTTGTGCCGGGGCACACATCTTGTGTGTGAAAAATTTTATTTTTCACATTGCTGCCCTTTAGGACTTTAAAGTGCTATCGCTTTTAATAAACAAATTATAAAGACCTAAATGGGATTCGTCAACATTATAGTAAGAAAAAATTAAGAAAAACTTTATGGTATGTATTTGGCAAAAATGATATTCTTTGCAGGGAGAGATCCGGAAAGGATCTTATGAAAATCAGAAAAAATGACATTTTCCTATATGGAAGAAAAATGTTATTTCAGATGCTTGAAATCCTTTATCCACGAAGATGTGCAGTCTGTGATGAAATTGAAGTGACAGGAAAGGGTATTTGTCCGCTATGTAAAGACAAGGTGCATGTGGCAGGAGAACCAGCATGTAAAAAATGCGGGAAACCGCTTGTGGATGAGAGAAAGGAATTTTGCACCGACTGTGGAAAAAAGCATCATGTATACACACAGGGAAAGGCAGTGTTTGTTTATGAGGGTGGTATAAGAAATTCAATGTACCGCTTTAAATATGGAAATAAAAGAGAATATGCAGAGTTTTATGCGAATGCAGCAGTGGAAAAATATGGAGTGTGGCTGAACAAAATAAAAGCAGAAGTGCTGATTCCCATTCCAATGTATTCCCGGAAGAAGCGACTGCGCGGATACAATCAGGCCGAAGTATTTGCGCGGGAACTTGGAAGAAAAGCAGGGATTTTAGTGGATGAGCACCTGGTCAGAAGAGTGAGAAATACAATTCCTCAAAAAGAGTTAAATGAATCACAACGACACAGAAATTTAAAAAATGCTTTCCAATTGACAGCAGATATAGTAGAATATAAGAGAGTCGTGCTTGTGGATGATATCTATACGACAGGGAGTACGATGGATGAAGTATCAAAAGTCCTGAAAGCGTCAGGAGTGGAAAACATATATTATATCTGTATCAGTATCGGAGAAGGGTATTGACAGAATGACAGGAGGTCATGCCAATATGGAAGTGAAGAATTGCAAGGACTGTGGACGTTTATTTAATTATATGGGTGGTGCACCATTGTGTGATGGATGCAGAAAAAAACTTGAACAAAAGTTTCAGGAAGTAAAACAATATCTGGACGAGAACCCGAATGCATCTGTTAATCAGGTATCCGAGGACAATGATGTGTCAGTAAAACAGATCAAGCAGTGGATCCGTGAAGAGAGACTTTCACTTTCAGAAGCTTCACTTGACGGTGTTACCTGCGAGCATTGCGGCAGACCGATCCGGACGGGGCGCTTTTGCGAAAAGTGTAAAGCGGCAATGGCAAATTCATTCGCAAACTCGATTGAAAAACCAAAGCCTTTAGAACCACAGAAAAAAGAACGCGACGGAAACAAGATGCGTTTCTTATAAGAGAAGAGCAGGGCCTGACAGGTGGTCCTGCTTTTTTATTCATAAGGAATTACGTCCTATGAATAAAAAAGCCCTCCGGGTGGGATCGCACTGCGTCAGAGATGAATTATGTCGCGGGGGCGACCCGCCGCAGGCGGTGAATCCTGTGGAACAGGATTCTTTTTTTTCCTTTGAAAAAGAAGGGCACTGTGATATAATGAAAAATAAGAATGCGTAACTGCGAGCAAAAATGCAGTTTGCTAAGAGAAAGGAAACGCAGCATGGTCAATGAACAACGACTGCACAGCATGATAAAAATAGCAAAATTTGATGCAAACGATGGAAAACGCTGCAAACCGATGATCCAGTATGCGCGAAAGGATTATGTGGCATTACAGCTTCTGAAAAGTTTCGTGGTCGGCACGATCGCATTTTTTATGATGTTAGGGCTTTGGGTACTCTATTCTATGGATGCTTTGATGGAACAGATCAACAAAATGGATTTTGTAAAGGCTGCTACTACACTGGGACTGCTCTATGGAATTTTTATGGTAATTTATCTTCTTGCCACATATATTATTTTTAATATGAAGTACACTTATGGCAGAAAAAAGGTAAAAAAATACTATGCGGGTCTAAAAAAGATCAGTGCGATGTATCTGCGGGAAGAACGGTTGAAAGGGAACGGAAACAAAGACTGGGACTGACAACGGAAGCAATGCGGAAAATGAGATTTTTCACATGTGGAAATGGAGATTAGTATGACGACCTTATTGGAATTAAAAGAGAAATTAACACGTTTTTATGGAAAATATGATATATACATTACGCCGGTGATAAAGTTTACTGTTGCACTCACAGCATTTTTGCTGATAAATCACAACATTGGTTATATGGAAAAAATCAGCAGTACACCAATTGCCCTGATCCTTGCCCTGATCTGTTCGATTCTTCCAGTCGGTGGGGCCGTTTTTATTGGCTCTGTGCTGATCCTTTTGGATATGTATGCACTTTCCTTAGAAGTATGTATTGTGGCCCTGATCCTGTTTATTCTGATGTATATCCTGTATTTTCGGTTTTCTCCAAAAAACGAGTATGGGGTGCTTTTGACACCGATTTGTTTTGGACTGAACATTCCGTTTGTGATGCCGGTCGGCATGGGACTTTTGCGGGAATTATATTCCATGTTTTCTCTGGTCTGCGGTATCGTTCTTTATTTCTTCTTAAACGGTGTAAAGCAGAATGAAACAACACTTGGCGGAGTGGATGAGAAAGATGCGGCAACATCAAAGATTGTTGTTGCGTTGAACCAGCTTTTGGGCAACAGGGAAATGTATCTGGTGCTTGCGATCATGGTGGTAACACTGGTCATCGTTTATATCATACGAAAAATGTCCATTGAGCATGCATGGGCGGTCGCAATTATATTTGGTATTTTATTCGAGGCAGTTGGTATGATCGCAGGGGATATGGTACTTGGAATCAGCGGAAAGACCATCACAATTCTGGTGGGAAGCATTATTTCCTGCGTGATTGCATTTGTGATTCAGTTCCTGTTTTTCAATCTGGATTATTCAAGGACAGAAAGACTCCAGTTTGAAGATGATGAGTATTATTATTATGTAAAAGCCGTACCGAAAGCAATCGTTGCAGGGACAGATAAAAAAGTGACCAGATTCAGTGGAAAAGAAGAACAGGATCGTATGACGAAAAAACGTTTCGCAGAAGAAATGGAGATTGACGAAGATCTGCTGGATTAGTTACTTTAAATACAGATAGCGGAAAGGAAAGTGAAGCAGGTGCAGAATGCGATGGCAACCATGGGCGCGTTTTGGGAAAAAGCGTCTATTTATTTGAATTTACCAAAGATTACAATGACAGATGTTGTGGAAATTCTCATCATAACATTTCTGTTTTATTATATGCTTGTGTGGATTAAGAACACAAGGGCATGGGTACTGTTAAAAGGTATTATGGTAATATTGCTTTTTGTTCTGGTTGCAGCTGTATTTCAGATGAATACGATCATCTGGATTGCGAAGAACACATTGAGCGTCGCAATTACTGCCATAGTTATTATATTCCAGCCGGAAATCCGGAAAGCACTGGAAAATCTTGGACAGAAGAATTTCCTTACTTCTTTTTTTGCGTTTGATTTTTCAAAGGGAGAAATCGCAAAGTTTACGGATAAAACGATCAATGAACTGGTAAAGGCATGTTATGAGATGGGAAAAGTCAAAACAGGTGCACTTATCGTCATTGAGGATGAAATTGTTCTTTCGGAGTATGAAAGAACCGGTATTGCAGTAGATGGAATACTGACAAGCCAGCTTTTGATCAATATTTTTGAAAAAAACACACCGCTTCATGACGGAGCCGTGATTGTCCGCGGGGACAGAGTGGTGTCTGCCACCTGCTATCTGCCACTGACGGATTCTTTAAGTATCAGCAAAGATCTTGGTACAAGACATCGTGCGGCGGTCGGAATCAGTGAAGTCAGTGATTCACTTACCATTGTTGTATCTGAGGAAACGGGAAAAGTTTCCATCGCCATGGGTGGGGAATTGTACCGCAATGTGGACGCTGAGTTTTTAAAGAACAAACTTTCATTTATACAGCATCGCGAGAAGAAAGTTTCAAAAATTGAATTATGGAGAAGGAGGCTT
>OHGU01000509.1_pt1 | contig 8028 bp, 7 predicted proteins | sample 1567871 | NCBI WGS metagenome assembly OHGU01 (sample SAMEA3879595, study PRJEB24766) | human gut metagenome | biome: human-associated habitat; feature: feces | place: USA | collected 1985/1987 | reverse complement strand
TCTCGCCATCACCCAGTAAGGTGTATACACGATAAGATTTGTTATCCAGTTTTCCGGCGATTGCCATACCTACTGCTGCGGAAATGCCCTGTCCCAGGGATCCGGAAGACATATCCACGCCGGGGATATGGATGCAGGGATGACCCTGCAGATAGGAACCCAGGTGACGCAGAGTAGGCAGATCCTCTACCGGGAAATATCCTTTCTGTGCAAGTGTTGCATACAGACCCGGTGCTACATGTCCTTTGGATAATACAAACCGGTCCCTTCCCTCCATCTTCGGATTCTTTGGATCAATGTTCATTTCTTCGAAATACAGATATGTAAAAATATCTGCAGAAGACAAAGATCCACCCGGATGACCGGACTTTGCACTGTGCACTGCTGTCACAATACCTTTACGAATCTCATTTGCAGTTTTCTTTAATGCTAATGTATCCATTTTCATTTCCTTTCTGTCTTTGATCTTATGATGACAGAAAGGAAATGACTGCAAAGGGTGTGGAAACCGCAGTTGAGATATATGAGAGGGACAATTACGAAAAAGACAGGGTGCTTGTCATATATCTGCCGGATGTGCATGAGAGCATAGCTGGAATCATAGCAGGCCGTATCAGGGAGAAATACAATAAGCCAACCTTTATACTCACAAAGAGTGAGGACGGAGTAAAGGGCTCAGGCCGCTCGATAGAGGAGTACTCCATGTATGAGGAACTATGTAAGTGCAGGGAACTTCTGGAAAAATTCGGCGGACATCCGATGGCGGCAGGGTTATCCCTTCCGGAAGAAAATGTGGAAAAATTAAGTCGTTCCATATTAGATGCAAGACAGAATATACACTACTGCAAAGAGTGCCTGACCCTGACCGATGATGAACTCTGCCCGATATGCAAAAATCCCCAGCGGGATCACAGCGTAATCATGGTAGTAGAGGACACCAGGGATCTGGCAGCTTATGAGAAAACTGGAAAATATGAAGGAGTATATCATGTACTTCATGGGGCAATATCTCCGATGCTTGGAATCGGACCGAATGACATTAAGCTCAAGGAGCTGATACATCGGCTGGAGGGTGATGTAAGAGAAGTCATTATTGCCACCAATTCAAGTTTAGAGGGAGAGACAACAGCAATGTATATCAGCAAGCTGGTGAAACCGACCGGAATCAAGGTCTCAAGAATTGCCAGCGGCGTCCCTGTGGGAGGGGATTTGGAATACATTGACGAGGTAACATTACTTCGCGCGTTAGAGGGACGTGTGGAGTTGTAATGGATACAAACAAGCTTATTCATGAGAAAGGTTAAGTAAAATGACGAATGCAGAGTTGGAAAAAAAGGCAAATGAAGTAAGACAAAGTATTGTTACGGCATTGCACAGTGCAAAATCCGGACATCCAGGCGGATCACTTTCCGCAGCAGATATTATGACATATCTGTATTTTGAAGAGATGAATGTGGATCCGAAGAATCCGAAGATGGCAGACCGCGACAGATTTGTGCTGTCGAAAGGACATGTAGCTCCGGCATTATATTCTGTACTGGCACACAAAGGATATTTTCCGGTAGAAGATCTTGTGACACTGCGTCATACAGGTTCTTATTTACAGGGACATCCGGATATGAAACATATTCCGGGTGTTGATATGTCTGCAGGTTCCTTAGGACAGGGATTGTCCTGCGCAGTAGGAATGGCACAGGCTGGTAAGATGGATGATAAGGATTACCAGGTATATGCAATGTGTGGTGATGGTGAGATTCAGGAAGGACAAATCTGGGAAGCTGCTATGTGGGCAGGCGCACATCACTTAGACAACCTGACCGTAATCGTAGATAACAATAACCTTCAGATAGATGGAACGGTAGAAGAAGTATGTTCTCCATATCCGATTGATAAGAAATTTGAAGCATTCAATTTCCATGTAATCAATATCAATGGAAATGATATGGAAGAAATCCGTAATGCCTTTGCAGAAGCAAAGAAAGTAAAAGGCATGCCGGTTGCAATCATCGCAAAGACCACCAAAGGAAAAGGAGTTTCCTTTATGGAAAATCAGGTGGGCTGGCATGGAAAAGCTCCAAATGACGAGCAGTACGAACAGGCAATGGAAGAATTGAAGAAAGCAGGTGAAGCATTATGTCAGAAGTAAAGAAGATTGCAACAAGAGAAAGCTACGGTAATGCTTTAGTAGAACTGGGCAGGGAACACACAGACCTTGTAGTATTAGATGCCGATTTGGCAGGTGCAACCAAGACGGAAATCTTCAAAAAAGCATTTCCGGAACGTTTCTTGGACTGTGGAATTGCAGAAGCAAATATGGCTGGAATCGCAGCAGGACTTTCTACCTGCGGTAAAGTTCCATTCATGAGTTCCTTTGCAATGTTTGCAGCAGGACGTGCTTATGAGCAGGTGCGTAACGCAATCGGATATCCACACCTGAATGTAAAAATCGGTGCAACTCATGCAGGAATCTCTGTAGGAGAAGACGGTGCAACCCACCAGTGCTTAGAAGACCTTGCACTGATGCGTGAAATTCCTGGAATGGTAGTGATTAATCCGAGTGATGATATTGAAGCAAAAGCTATGGTAGAAGCAGCTTATGAGCATGTTGGTCCTGTATATATGAGATTTGGACGTCTGGCAGTTCCGGTCATCAATGACAATCCGGAATATAAATTTGAGATCGGCAAAGGTGTGGAACTGCGAAAAGGAAAAGATATCACGATCTTTGCGACAGGTCTTTGCGTATCGGAGACATTAAAAGCAGCAGAAACGCTGGCAGCAGACGGCATTGACGCACAGGTTATCAATATCCATACGATCAAACCGTTAGATGAGGAACTGGTGTTAAAAGCAGCAAAACAGACCGGCCGTGTGTATACGGTGGAGGAACATTCCATTATCGGCGGACTTGGCAGTGCAGTGGCAGAACTGCTCGGTGAAAAATGTCCGACAAAGATCACGAGGATCGGCGTGAAGGATGTATTCGGAGAGTCAGGGCCGGCAAAAGAACTGCTTCATAAATATGAGCTGGATGCAGAGGGCATTGCAAAACGTATTATGGAGGAACAGAAATCATGTTAGAGGAATTAAAAAAACAGGTCTATGAGGCAAATATGGAACTGCCGCGGCGCGGGCTGATCACCTACACATGGGGAAATGTCAGCGGAATTGACAGAGAGAGCGGATATTTTGTGATCAAGCCAAGCGGTGTGGATTATGATGCATTATCCCCGGATGATATGGTTGTCATGGACTTAGAGGGCAATAAGATCGAGGGAAGATACAAACCGTCATCTGACACGGCAACGCATATTGAACTTTATAAAAAATACGAAGAGATCGGTGGAATCGTACATACCCATTCCCCGGAAGCTGTCGCATGGGCGCAGGCAGGAAGAGATATCCCTCTTTATGGAACCACACATGCAGACTACTTTTTCGGTCCGATCCCGTGTGCAAGAAACCTGACGCCGGAGGAGATCGAGGAAGCCTACGAGAAAAATACCGGATTAGTCATCATCGAGACATTTGAGACAAGAGGCATCAAACCGATGTATACACCGGCGGTACTCTGTAAGAATCACGGACCGTTTACCTGGGGAAAAGATGCCGCAGAGGCAGTCCACAATGCAGTTGTGTTAGAGGAAGTTGCCAAAATGGCAAAGAATACAGAACTTTTGAACCCGAAAGTACTTCCGGCACCGGACTGCATCAAAGAAAAGCATTTTTACCGTAAACACGGTGCAAATGCATACTACGGTCAAAATTAAAAACAGCGGCGGAAATAAAGCTGCGCGGAAATGAGGTTTAAGATGAGTGGTATTGAGTTTGGAAAAACAAAAGAAGGAAACACAGTTACAAAATATCTGCTAAAAAATAAAAATGGTATGGAAGTTGCTGTGATGGATCTTGGGGCAACGATCGTATCCGTGCTTGTGCCAGATCGGGAAGGTGTGAACCGTGATGTTGTGTTGGGATATGATACATCGCAGGAATACCAGGATCACACCTGTTATTTTGGGGCGGTGATCGGACGCAATGCAAACAGGATCGGCGGTGCGAAAGTTGTTTTAGATGGAAAGGAATACCAGCTTGAAAAAAATGACAACGGGAACAACCTGCACAGTGGGAAAAATGGCTTCAATTCAGTCATCTGGAATGTGGAACAGCAGAAGGAAGATGAGATTACATTTTCGTATCTGAGCAAGGACTTAGAGCAGGATTTCCCAGGAAATATGACTGCAAAGGTTACATATACAGTAACAGATGATAATGCGCTCTCGATTGCCTATGAGGCGGTTTCCGATCAGACCACAGTTGCGAACTTCACGAACCACGCTTATTTTAATCTGAATGGTCATGATTCCGGATGTATGGAAAATCAGGAGCTTGAAATTTTAGCATCCTATTATACGCCGGTAAAAGATGGCGAAACGCCGGAATTGCAGGGGCAGCGGATGTCACAGGTCTTGACATTTCCGAGTATGCCGTGCAGCAGGCAAACGAAAATGCGCGCAGAAACGGACTGGAGGATACCGTTCATTTCCGCTGTGCAAACGTGCTCGATGAACTGCCGAAACTGGCGCAGAGCGGCGAACAGTATGATGTTGTTATCTTAGATCCGCCGGCATTTACCAAGTCGCGCCAGGCAACGAAAAACGCGATCAAAGGTTACCGTGAGATCAACATGAAAGGCTTAAAACTGGTAAAAGACGGCGGCTATTTTGCAACCTGTTCCTGCTCCCATTTCATGACACAGGAACTTTTGGCAAAGACAGTCAAAGAGGCGGCAAAGGCAGCACACAAGAGACTCCGCCAGGTGGAATTCAGAACACAGGCGCCTGATCATCCGATTCTCTGGGCAAATTCTGCGAATGTGCCGGAGAGTTATTATTTGAAGTTCTATATCTTTCAGGTTGTAGACGAACGCTAGGCGTTCGTTATGAGAAGTAAGGACTGGGAAGTGGTGGAAATGCTTGATTGATAAGGGATGGAAGATATTTGACGTTTACAGAGAAAACCTCGTAAAGTATCGCAAAATATCACAAAACCGTGATTCAAAGTGGTAAGAAAAGTGGTAAGTCTGAGTGGTAAGCACCTGAATAGAAAAGTGATAAAGAAATTGCCAGGGCAATGTACCACCCCGGAAGTCAGATTAAAATCTGACATTCGGATGCTGATGCATGATCCTGGCAATTTTGTGATTACTTAAAATCACAGGTTTGTTTGTGGTGCATGCTATTTGTTTTAAAGGTAGGAAACCAGTTCATCCATGCCAATGCGCATATCTTTATGACGCTCTGCGGATGCATCCGGTTCATCACTGTATCCGAGTGCTAAGATATTGACCGGTTCTAAGTTTTCCGGAAGGTTCAGTTCTTCTTTTAATATGTCCGGGTTAAAGTAGCAAATCCAGACACTGCCAAGACCAAGCTCGGTTGCCTCAAGCATCATATGGTCGGTCAGGATCGAGGCATCGATGTCGGTTGTGATCTTGCCGTCAAACGGACGCTTCCAGGCTTTTGTCTTATTGGCACAGACGACAATGGCAGCCGGTGCCTGATAAATATTTGCTGCCTTTCCGACTTTTTCCAGTCCTTCTTTGCTTTTTACGACTATAAGGCGTACCGGCTGCATGTTCGCGGCGGTCGGTGCTGCGTGGGCAGCCTCTAAGATTTTATCCAGTTTTTCCTGTTCAATTTCTTTTCCTGTGTACTTTCGTACAGAATGTCTCTTTTTTGCAATCTCTAATAATTCCATGATAATCTCCATTCTTGAGCTGTTTTTTGTGCATCTTGAGTTTGTGTGTAAGCACGGATCTTGCGTGTGAAAAATCTTATTTTTCACGCTAATCCTCCATGCTTGAACTGATTTTTGCACATAATTGAATTTCATGCGGTTTCGCTGGGATAATCCTGTTTATTTCGGATTCTATCTTGTGTTTCTGAACGTTCATGTCTATAATTATATGGAAATGCAGAATATAAGCAAGTATGCACTTTTTTGATATATACTTCCGAAAAAGTAAGTAAGGAGAAATAGATCTATGAATAAGGAATTTAACTGTCCGGTGGAGGCGACGATCTCCCTGATCGGCGGCAAATACAAGTCGGTCATTTTGTTTCATCTGATGGGAAAAACGCTCCGCTACAGTGAACTTCATAAAAAGATACCGAAAGCCACCGATAAAATGCTCGCACAGCAACTTCGGGAACTGGAAAAAGACGGACTTATCAAAAGAACCGTCTATCCGGTTGTCCCGCCCAAAACAGAGTACAACCTGACGGAGTTTGGAGAGAGCCTGTCACCGATCCTAAATGCCATGTGTAACTGGGGAGAGTCCTATCTGAACATTCCGAGTCAGTGTGTGGAAGAGTCGTGAGGCGGAAAGGTTTGAGGGACAAGTGAAAAGCAGGAATACTGTGTCTTGGTGCAGAGCGAGGAACAGAGCACGATGAGAGATTGAGGATTGTGCGCAGGATTTGTGCTTGTGCGTAAACATGAGGTGTCAATGAAAGTGTTGTTTTTATTGAAAAGAATGGAGGATTGAAATGGCAGATAAAAATGCAATGAAAAATAAAAGTGCAATGAGGAACAAAAGTAAAGTTAAAAATAAAGACATAGCGAAAAATAAAGCTGCAGGCAAGAAAAAGTATGCAGTTGATAAAACAATGAAGCAGGAGGCAGAAAAACGAACCGCCGGAAAAATGGGAAAGAAAAAATATGCGGTTGATAAAACAGTGAAGCAGGAAGCAGAAAAGCGAACCATCGGAAAAATGGAAAAGAAGTATGCAGTGACTAAAGCATTTACAGAAAAAACGGATCATGGAAAATCGGTAAAAGAGAAAAAAGTATCAGGAAAAAACACGTCGGAAAAAATGATCACGAAGAAGCAGAACACAGACATGTGCCAGTATGCAAAAAAATGCGGTGGCTGCGATTATCAGGGACTTTCCTATGAAAAACAGCTCAAAGAAAAGCAGGAATATGTTAGAAAAAATGTCGGAGAATTCTGCAAAGTACTGCCGATCATCGGGATGGAACATCCCTATCATTACCGCAACAAAGTGCATGCGGTATTTGACATTGCAAAAGGCGGATCTGTCATTTCAGGCGTATACAAGGCAGGGACACATGATGTTGTAAACATTGATTCCTGCCAGATCGAAGATGAGACGGCAGATGCGATCATCCACGATATCCGGGGACTTTTACGTTCCTTTAAAATCAAGACTTATGATGAGGATACCGGATATGGTCTGCTGCGTCATGTACTGGTGCGTCGCGGTTTTCACAGCGGAGAAGTGATGGTAGTATTAGTGCTCGGATCTCCGATCCTTCCGTCCAAGAATAATTTTGTCAAGGCACTGCGTAAACTTCACCCGGAGATCACAACGGTCGTTCTTAATGTCAATGACAAAAAGACCAGTATGGTTTTAGGAGAAAAAGAGACAGTTATTTACGGAAAAGGCTATATTGAGGACACACTCTGTGGCTGTACTTTCCGCATTTCCCCCAAATCATTTTATCAGGTGAATCCGGTACAGACTGAAATCCTTTATACGAAGGCGATCGAGTATGCCGGACTGACAGGAAAAGAGAGGATTGTGGATGCTTACTGTGGCATCGGAACGATCGGTCTTATCGCAGCGTCGAAGGCAAAAGAGGTCATCAGTGTGGAGTTAAACCGTGATGCAGTCAGGGATGCCGTAACCAACGCAAAACGCAATGACATCAAAAATGTCCAGTTTTACAATGCCGATGCAGGACAGTTTATGGTGGAGATGGCGGAATACCGTGCCGATCAGAAAAAAAATCAGGTGCCGGATGCCACAAAATCGGGAAAAAAGGCAACACCGGATGGCAATGTGGATGTCGTATTCATGGACCCGCCAAGAGCAGGAAGTGACGAGGCGTTTTTATCTTCGGTCATCCGGCTTGCTCCGAAGCGCGTAGTGTATATTTCATGTAACCCGGAGACACTTGCAAGGGATTTAAAGTATCTGACAAAACATGGGTATCAGGCAA
>OHGU01000502.1_pt1 | contig 8106 bp, 8 predicted proteins | sample 1567871 | NCBI WGS metagenome assembly OHGU01 (sample SAMEA3879595, study PRJEB24766) | human gut metagenome | biome: human-associated habitat; feature: feces | place: USA | collected 1985/1987 | reverse complement strand
GGCAAAGCGAGCAGCCAATGCAGGAAGTCGGCATCGTTGGAAGCAAACCGTTCCTCTCTCCTGCCGAAGCCGCTACCCTTTTAGGCATCAGTCGTGCCACCATCTACCGACACATGGCTGCCGGTATCATTCGGGCGTTGCAACTTCGTGGGCGCACCATCATACGCAAATCCGACATTGAAAAGATGTTCGACAATGCGCCCGACTACAAGAAACGCAACTATGGACGGAAACAGACCGTCCTCTATTACACCACGAATGAGATTCTGGAGAAATACCAAATCCAGAAGAAAACCCTGTACCGTCGCTGCAAACTATACAGCATCCCAAAGGTTGAAGAAGGTAGCCGTGTGTTCTACAACCGCACCCTCATAGACAAGTATTTTGCCGACCTTGCCGAAGAAATCAATCCGGACTGTTATTACACCCCGGAGCAGGTCATGGAAAAATACGGTATGAGCCGTAATGCCGTTGTCACCTTTGCCCTGCGGCACAATATTCCCCGAATCAACCGCCACCACGAGGTGTATTATTCCCGTGCCCATATAAACGCTATCAAAGAAAAGCAGGACAAGCTGAATCCCGACTATTATACCTATTCGGAAATCACCGAGAAATATGGGCTTACCAAGATAAACATCAGTTACTATGTCAACAAATACGATATAACGAGGTTCAAACAAGGAAGCCGGACTATGGTATTGCGCACCGAGTTTGATAAGGTATATCGTGAGCATCGGGACGGTACATACATCCCCAAGAAGCGCGAAAGCAAATCCGGTCAGCAGGTACAGAAAGAGCCTTTTACAATTCCCGACGGCTACTATTCGTCAGAACAGATTGCAGTCACATATCAGATGACCAAGAAAACCATTTGCAGGCTGTGCCGTGAAAACGACATCCCGAAAATCAGTCACGGAGGATTCAACTACTACGAACAGTTGGCAATAAACCGTTTCTTCGCCAAATACAAAGCGGCTGACAATATCAAGGAATGGATTGGCGCAGAGCAGATGGAAGAAATATACGGTATGAGCAAAGATGCCAGATGCTCGTTTGTACATCGCCACAAAATCCCCTCCCGTGTAGTCTATGGCAAAGTTCAATACTCCAAAGACCACATCGACATTATCAAGAACGGTGGTTTCGACCAACGCGAAAAGTATTACAGCGTGGCTGAAGCTATGGAAAAATATGGTTTGCGTAGGGATGATGTCTATAACTATGCACGCTATAACAACATCCGAAAAATGCACCACGGCAAATCCATGTTCCTGCTAATAGAGGATTTTGATAATGTGATGGCTGAAAAATCCGTCACCTGAAAATTATTCCATTGCAGACAGGAAAATTATTCAACAATGGGCATGGTCTGCATAAAACCATTTCGTTGGTTTGCAGCAAATTATTAACAACAATATAATATAGAAGAGTATGCACGAATGTAAAACTGTAACATTGAGGACAAGACCTCTAAAGAACAAAATGTTGTCGTTCTATCTGGATTATTATCCGGGATATAGAGACAAGGAAACAATGAAAGTAATCCGTCACGAATCGCTTGGCATTTATATCTATGCCAATCCGAAGAACAAGCGGGAGCAGAATTTCAACGATGTAATGACCGAGAAAGCCGAAGCCATCCGTTGCCGCAGATTTGAATCTGTCGTAAATGAACGGTATGATTTCTTCGACAGGTACAAACTAAAGGGTGATTTCTTGGAGTACTATCGTCAGCAGCTCCGCAAGCACGACCAGAAATGGGAGTTCGTTTATCTCCATTTCAAGAACTTCGTACACGGCAAATGCACCTTTGAAGAAATAGACATCGACCTGTGCAACAAGTTTAGGGAATACCTGCTGAGCGCCAAGAAACTAAGACGCAACGGACGTATCACACGAAACTCTGCATCAGGATACTGGTCTACTTTCAGAGGATTCTTGAAAATTCTCTATCGCAATGGACTGATTAAGACAAATGTCAATGACTTCTTGGAAAAGATTGAAACAGAAGACACTATGAAAGAAGCTTTATCTGTTGAAGAATTGTACCAGTTAGCTGAAACGCCATGTAAAAAGCCTATTGTGAAAATCGCATCGCTGTTTTCCTGTATGACTAGTTTGCGCATCAGCGATATCCTCGCCCTACGTTGGGAAGACATAGTGGACTACTCTGCCGGAGGGAAATGTGTGCATATCATCACACAGAAAAACAAAGCGGAAGACATCATTCCCATCAGCGAGGAGGCATTAGGGCTGATAGGATATAGTTCTGATAAGAAAGGTCTGGTATTCAAGGGACTTATGCGTAGTTGGACACAAATGCCAATGAAAGAGTGGATTCGTTCTGCCGGAATAACCAAAAACATAACATTCCATTCATATCGGAGAACATTCGCAACCCTTCAAGGGGCTGCCGGTACAGACATCCGTACCATACAAAGCATAATGGCGCACAAAAGCATCACCACCACGATGCGTTACATGAAAGTCGTGGACAGCAACAAGCGTGAAGCCAGCAAGAAAATCACTCTGATACGCAAGGGGTGAACTCCCCTATTTTGCTCCATTACATAGGCTTAGAGTATGATTCCCGATTGATTATCATACTCTAAGCCTATATTTTCTTAAAAATTGACCGATTTACTGCATTTATTTATAACTATCTGGAAATGTGCTTATAACTTTGCACTATCATTTCATCCAAACAACAATAGATTATGACAGATAGTATTCAAATTCACAGAAAAAAGGCAAGTTTCATACTTGCTGTAAGCGTTACTTCATACTCGGTAATCGCCACTTATCTTTATAACCGCCATCAAATAAACCTGATGGAATATACCACACCTATTATATTGAGTATCGTGCTCTTAACTCTTTCATGCGCGTTCTCTCAAAGATTTTTCTATCGCTACCTTATCAAGAATAACGTATGTATTTCTTTTGGCAAGCAAAAAGAGTCCATCCCACTTGAAATCAAGCAGCCATCTGATGCCATTACCCCGGAAGTAGAGGTTATAGAAATGTCGGCAGCAAAGAATGATTACACAGATGGTTATGACGAACGCATAGCTGAAATAGAACGGGAAAAGGCAGAGCAGCAAGCTGACATTATGCGTGTCATGCACGAATATACCACATATAGTATGGCTGAATTTCTTTCAAAAGATGACCTTATTACACTTCACGAAAACATAAAGTGCTTTGCCCATGGGCAATGTGATTTATACAAGCCCATACGTTCCAAATACGACAACCCATTAAACACTCTCGATATACGGCATTTTGTATGGAATATCGGCATAAGGTTGAATATCTCGGTGGAAAAATGCGCAGAATTTATAAAAACCATATTCCCACACGAATTGAAAAATGCTACTCTGTTTTATTTATCAAAAAATCTACGGACTACAGGTATTTGTAAAATTCCACTTGACATTCCCCTAAAAGGAGAGTATTATTTCAATTGCCTTAAAAAAACAGACGACGAGACAGCGGTTTTGACCGACTGAAATGATTCCGTCGCTGACTGAAAAATTACTCCCTGATGACGAAGGTCTGCATAGTATCATTGTGTTGGTTTGCAGCATGTTTAACAAATAAAATAGTTGAATCATGTCTAAGAATCAATTCACATTCAATGACCTTCCCGAAGTACTGGGAGAGTTATGCGACCGAATCGCAAGTATGGAAAGTCTGCTGACCGAAAAACTTTCCAAGCAGAACGAAGTCAAGGAGAACACGCACGTCCCAATGACCGTGCAGGAGGCTTGCGCCTATCTCAAAATGCCGCTATCGACCTTTTATTACAAGGTCAAAAAGGATGATATTCCGGTTATAAAACAAGGCAAGCACCTCTACATCTATCGTGATGAGCTGGATAAATGGTTGGAGTCGTCCCGTAAGACCGCCGTTCCGCAAAGTTTCGAGGAAGAGAATGATGCACTGCTCGCTTCCCATCGCCGTAAACCAAACTCTAAAAACTGGTAGGCTATGGAGAAGACGAACAATAACATCCCATCTGCTGAGGAACTAGCTATTTACATAAAGGAGGCTACAGTGAGTGTAACCAACACATACGAACAGTCGCCTGTAGTGCTGATGGTGGACGACTCCATTATCGGAACATTGGGTAACTTCAGTGCATCCATCGGTAAAGCCAAGAGCAAGAAGACATTCAATGTTTCAGCCATTGCCGCTTCCGCATTGGCCAATAGCACTGTACTCCATTACCGTTCATCGTTTCCGGAAAATAAACGGACGATATTGTATATCGACACCGAACAAGGAGAACCTCATTGCCAAAAGGTGCTACAACGCATTTTATATTTGGCAGGGCTACCAAAGGATGCCGATTCTGACAATCTGATTATGTTAGGTCTGCGGAAATATTCTCCCGAAATGAGACTTGCAATAGTCGAACAGGCCATTGGCACAATTCCGAATTTGGGTCTGGTCATTATAGATGGCATCAGGGATTTTATGTATGACATCAATTCTCCGAATGAAGCCACCAATATAATCTCCAAATTCATGCAGTGGACTGACGACCGTCAGATTCATATCCACACCATCCTGCATCAGAACAAGAATGATGAACATGCCCGTGGTCACATTGGCACGGAACTCAACAACAAAGCGGAAACCATCATGCAGGTGGAAGTGGATAAAGATGATAAAACTATCAGTTGTGTCGAAGTCATTCATATCCGAGACCGGGAGTTTGAACCTTTCGCTTTCCGCATAAACGAATGTGCCTTGCCTGAACTAGTGGAATCCTATATATCCAAAGAAAAGAAACTCGGACGACCGACCAAAGAACCTTTTGAACCATACAAGGAAATCCCGGAGAGCGTACATCGTGCTGCGTTGGATGCCATTTTTGCCGATGGCAATATTACCGGTTACGACAACTATCTGGAGCGACTGAAAGACGGCTATGGGTTACAAGGCGTAAAACTCGGTCATAACAAAGCGGTCAAAGTAGCTACCTTTCTCGGCAATAAACGGATGGTAATAAAGGAAGGGAAAGAATACCAGTTCAATCCTGACTACCATTATTAATCTTGATGCAATCAGCATAACCGTAGAACTTTACTTTAGTACAGGGGGCGTATATATAGGAATAAAGCAAAGTGGTCAAGGATTGCAGTATGCGGTTTCATTCCCTACCCTTTTATAGTAGGGTATGTCAAATTCTGATTCCAATCCAGCTGCCAATTCTGTATGTACATCCTATACGGCTTGCCGTGAAGCATCAACAGGTAACTGTTGCGAGATATGCCAAGGTATAACCTCACTGCGTTACGGTTGTACATTGGCGCTCTTGACTGCTCAGTTCCTTCGCCAGTACGGTACTCGCAAGCTCGCACCTATTCACTATTATAACAATGATTTATATGGAACAAAATATTGAGGAACAGACACAATCTCCAGAGGAGAAAAAAGAGACAAGATCCGTCTTTATCGGAGCAAAAGTAACTCCAAGCCAAAAGGAGTATATAAAGTCACAGGCTGAGCAATGCGGTATGACGGTAAGTGATTACTTGCTTGCCTGCGCATACAACTACCGCCCCAGACCGAGGCTCACAAAAGAAGAAACAGACCTGTTGCAGAATCTGGATAACTGTCGGTCAGACCTTGTAAAATACACTTCTGCACTTCGTGGAATGTCCACAAAGCAACGAATGATATTGTTCAATCAGGTGCCGTTCATGGTAGGCTGGCTCAAAGAGCTTGGCAATATTGCTGAAAGCGTCTGCCAATTTCTCAATGCCGTAAAAGAGAGAAACAAAATTCCGTCCAACGAAAAATCCGAAGAAGTATGATAGCAAAGGCTAAAGCAATATCGCACGGCATAAACGCCATCCGTTATATTACCGGCGAATCTCTGAACAAAAAACATCCAGAGAAAATCCATCGGGTATTAGACAATCTGATGCCATCGCAACCGGACACTCTGGGGATATGGAACTCCATGCAACTGACCTTATCACGTTTCAAACCCATCAAGAACTCGGTCATCAGAGTCGAGCTAAGCCCCTCTGCCGAACACACCCGTTTCTTCGACATCGAAGACTGGCAAAAGCTCTGGCAGGATTTCGCTGCGGAGTTTGACAAACAAGTGTTTACCGGCAAGGACGGAAAAGTCCGCTCCTGCCAAACCAATCTGGCTAACAGCAAATACACGGTCTGGCTACATAAGGAATCCGATGGCGAAGTTCCCCATCTTCATGCTGCTGTCTGCCGTTTGGATGAAGACGGTAACATCAACAACGACCACAACATTCATCTTCGTGCGCAGCGTGCAGCCGAACGAATAGCAAAGAAACGGGGTTGGACTACTGCTGTACAAATCCGATACACCAATATCCATCAAGTAAATCGCGATTGCATGGATGCGCTGAGGTCAATGCCTGAATGGTCTTGGGAAGAATATAAAAATGCCCTCACAAGAAAAGGTTACTCTGTACACGAAAGAAAGGATGCGCAACACGTTATCAGGGGCTACGCACTTGTAAACGGTAATACCAAATACAAGGCTTCCGAATTAGGAATTGCCCGGAATCTGATGATTTCAAAACTTCCTAAAACATGGGATAAACTGCATCATAAGCCGCAAGTTACCGCTGTTAGCAATCAGCCTAAGGAAACTCAAACTGAGCAGAATCTCAAACCGTCAGCATCCGCAGAGCATACCAGATATAACACTTATCATCCCGATACTATTTCCTATACGCTTAATCATGACGATAAGGAACATCGGTTCTATATTCCGGAAAAAGTGCTTGAATATTTCAACGATGAGTTTGACTACAGAGATACTGAGAACTGTCAGGAACTTACCGATATGGCTGTAGCTATTTTTGTCGGACTGCTTGAAACGCCAAATGTTGCCACCGGAAGTGGTGGTGGAGGTTCACAAAGTAATTTGCCATGGCGAGATAAGGACGAAGACGATTTGCAATGGGCACGCAGATGCGCTCATGCTGCCAGTCGTCTGCTCGGAAAGAAACCAAAATCAGGATTAAAACGATAATCAAATGAAAAAGAAATTCGACTTTTCCGCAGAAATGGCCGAAGCGGAAGCCATAAAGTCCAATCCAAAGAATGAGTCTTTGGAGGAAGAAAACCGCCTACTCGATATCAATGCACAAGAACTTGCCAAACTGAACGACAACGTGTTCAAGTTGAGAACGGAAGTTGAAAATCTATCCGGCTCTATCCGAGAGTGTAAGCCTATCATTTCTTCAGAAATGCAGAAGTTAGCAGTGGAATTTGGGGCAAGACTTCTATGCGATTTTCTCAGTCAGATTGAAAGCAAATGCAAAGAAGCCGAGCAAAGAATGAAAAAATCCGGCAATGCCATCCCAATTACGGCTACCACATTTTATATCATTGTTATAATACTGGTAGCCCTATCTTCTTTTTTCGCCAGCATGATAGTAGCAAACGTTGAGATATTGCATTCAAGCCTGATTTGGAAAGCAGTTGCCATCTGTGCCCTTATTGCAATTTCGGGGACTGTCATGGCTATAATCGCACCAAAGATTTTGGATAAATGGACGTAATTGGAAGTGACCAAATCTTTATTGGCATTTGTTTGGTCATATCAGAGGCTATAACAATCCTGTAACCGCCGTAACAGTTACGGTGGTTACGGAATTGTTGTATAGTTCTGCGATTTGACATTTGAATTAAAATGCATACAAGCCATACTTCAATCAACATAATTATTTCCTTTGAACTTGTCGGGTGCATGTCGGGTACTTGTCGGCATCTTCTACGTTTTATTTAATTCTATGATCAAACTTAGTACATTTACACTTGGATTATTTTTGCTAAACTTAGACCGTTTTCTTCAAATGATCGCACAGAAGTTACATACCAGTAAAATGTTATTTGCCAAGCGACTTGAACATCTTGGCGATACAACGTTTCTTTTGTTCCATATTTGGATGGACATAAAGATTGAGAGTGGTACTGATATTTGAGTGTCCCAGCAATACACTGACTGTTTTATAGTCACAATTACTTTCTATACAGCGAGTTGCAAAGCTGTGGCGAAGCCCATGAAATTTCAATTTTGGGATACCAAGGTGC
>OHGU01000501.1_pt1 | contig 8114 bp, 7 predicted proteins | sample 1567871 | NCBI WGS metagenome assembly OHGU01 (sample SAMEA3879595, study PRJEB24766) | human gut metagenome | biome: human-associated habitat; feature: feces | place: USA | collected 1985/1987 | reverse complement strand
CAAAGTCCGTCTTTTGGGATTCTTTTTTCCTTGTTTCCACTTTACTTTTACAAAGTCCCCGTCTTCCAGATCTCCTTTTCATACTGTGCAATTGTACGATCTGATGAGAAGAATCCTGCCTTGCTGATGTTGACAAGCATTTTCTTAGCCCATGCCATACGGTCTTCGTAATCTGCGTAGATACGTTCTTTGGTTGCAACGTACTCCTCGAAATCCGGGAGAGTCATGAACCAGTCTTTGTTTAACAGCTCGTTGTAAAGACGCTCTAAGTTCTCTGTACATCCAACTGCTTTCATCTGATCGCTTACGATAAAGTCGATCGCACGTTTGATGTTTGCATCATTCTCGTAGTAGCTTCTGGAAACGTAATCTGCTTTCTCGTAGTGTTTGATAACTTCCTCAGAAGACTCACCGAAGATATAAATGTTATCATCGCCAACGAACTGATGCATCTCAACATTTGCTCCGTCCATGGTTCCGATTGCAACGGCACCGTTTAACATGAATTTCATGTTGGATGTTCCACTTGCCTCTTTGGAAGCTAAAGAGATCTGCTCATGGATATCTGCTGCCGGGATCAGTTTCTCAGCTAATGTTACGTTGTAGTTTTCTACCATTACTACTTTTAAGTATGGTGCGACTTCCGGATCATTTGCGATCAGTTCCTGTAAGCAGAGGATCAGATGAATGATGTCCTTTGCAATGATATATGCCGGAGCAGCTTTTGCACCAAAAATAACGGTGATCGGACGTGCCGGTTTCTTTCCTGCTTTGATCTCGAAATATTTGTGGATCACATAGAGAGCATTCATCTGCTGTCTCTTGTACTCGTGTAATCTCTTGATCTGGATATCGTAGATGGAGTTGTCATCTAACTCGATGCCCTGTGTTTTTGCAAGATAATTCTTTAACTCTGTCTTTCTTGTACCTTTTACTGCAAGAAGTTTCTTTAATACTTCCTCATCATTTACATATGCGCCGAGTTTCTCTAACTCTTCTGCATTTTTCTTAAATCCAGGTCCGATTAAGGATGTGATAAATTCGGTCATCTCCGGATCACAGTGTAATAACCAGCGGCGGAATGTGATACCGTTTGTCTTATTATTAAACTTCTCCGGATAAATCCTGTAGAAGTTATTTAACTCTGTATTCTTTAAAATCTCTGTATGCAGGTAAGCAACACCGTTGACACTGTATCCGTAATGAATATCCATATGTGCCATATGAACGCGTTTCTCATCATCAATGATCGCTACGGATTTGTCATCATATTTCTTTACAACACGGCTGTTTAACTCATAAATAATCGGCAGTAACTGTGGAACAGCTTTCTCTAAGAAATGGATCGGCCATTTTTCAAGTGCTTCGGCTAAGATCGTGTGGTTTGTGTAAGCACAGGTCTTAGATACAATGTCGATCGCCTCATCCATTAAGATGCCGCGCTCCATCAACAGACGGATCATTTCCGGAATCACCATACTTGGGTGTGTATCGTTGATCTGGATCACTGCATACTCGTTTAATTTGTGAAGATCTCCGCCTCTTGCAAGTGTCTCATCAATGATCAGGCGCGCTGCATTGCTGACCATGAAGTACTGCTGGTATACACGAAGGATTCTTCCCTTATCATCGGAATCATCCGGATATAAGAATAATGTTAAATTCTTTGCAATATCCTCTTTGTCAAAATCGATGCCCTCACCAACTAAACTCTCATCTACTGTCTCAACATCGAACAGATGAAGTTTTGTGGTACGATTCTCATAACCAATCACATCGATATCATATAATCTGGACTGTAACGTAAAACCGCCAAACTGAATCGGATAAGTAACGTCTGTTTTTGTCAGCCAGCTTTCTTTTTCGATCCATGGATTTGGTGTCTCATTCTGCAGGTTATTTTTGAATACCTGTTTGAACAATCCGTAATGGTAATTTAAACCAACACCGTCACCGTTTAAACCAAGGCTTGCGATAGAATCAAGGAAGCATGCTGCAAGACGTCCAAGTCCGCCGTTTCCTAATGACGGCTCCGGCTCAACCTCCTCGATCTCTGCAAGGCTCTTGCCGTTGTCTGCTAAAAGTTTTTTCACATCCTCATAGATGCCAAGGTTGATCAGGTTGTTGGATAATAATTTACCGATCAGGAACTCAGCGGAAATGTAATATAATTTACGTTTTCCCTGATTGCTGACTTTTTCTTCTGCCATTCCTTTTGTCATCTCAAGCAGTGCATAGTAAAGTTCCTCATTTGTGCACTGTGAAATCTCTTTGCCACATCTGTTTGCTACGATTTCCTGTAATTTCATGTTTTCCTCCATGTTCCGCGCCGTCTGCGCTGTTTTCATTATGTTCCCCAACCAATGTTTATGCATGTTCCTGTTGTCCTGATTTCGCTTTTTTTCGCAAAATCATTGTTTATGATGTTATTATAGTTTCTGCAATCACTTTTTTCTTGTAATATTGACTCAAAAAGTGGTACAATCCTATCATTATGAATATTTTAGAATATGAAAACTATCAGGAAAAAATTTTACATGGCGATCCTTTATTCCCTTATATTACCTATCTCTGTTCAATTCCGCTGGATTTTGGGTATGTGCCGATGCACTGGCACGATGAAATGGAAATTATCTATATAAAAAAAGGAAACGGCACGATTACGGTCGATTTTACACAGCACACGGTCTCTGCAGGGGATATCGCACTGATCCTTCCGGGACAGCTTCACTCGATCGGTCAGTTTGAATCCGAATCCATGGAGTACGAAAATATCATTTTTCATCCAAACATGCTGATCTCCAAGAAAACAGATACCTGCAACACGGACTATCTGGTTCCTCTACTGTCCGGTAATGTCTCTCTGCCGCTTTTATATACCCCGGACAGTCCACACTATGCGGAGATTTCTGCCTGCATCGACGCGAACGATGAAATCTGTAAAACTTATCCGTCCGGTTATCAGCTCTTTATCAAAGGGCAGTTATTTCTGCTGTTTTATATTTTGTTGCACAAATGCAGCACAAAGGAACCATCCGGGAAAGACCGCAGCAAATCCTTAGAAAAAATGAAACTGATCTTAAAATATGTGGAAAACAATTATATGGAAAAGATCACGATCGAAGATATCGCAAATGAAGTAGGACTGAGCCAGTCCCATTTTATGAAATATTTTAAAAATACCATGGGAACCTCTTTCGTCGATTATCTCAACGAATACAGGCTTACCATGGCATCAAGACTTCTGATCTCCTCCGACTCCTCGATACTTGCAATCGCATCGGAAGTCGGTTTTGAAAATCTTTCTTATTTTAACCGTATTTTTAAGAAACGCTTTGGGCAGACACCTCGTGAGTACCGCAGGCGGCAATCGCCGGCTTGATGAGATTCTCATAGAATTCTTCCGCCGGCTGTGGTTTGCCGAACAAAAATCCCTGGATATAATCCGGGTCTAATTCGGAGATCTTTGCAAATTCATCCTCTGTCTCAATTCCCTCAACACAGATCGTCAGATCAAGTTTATGCGTCATCGTGATGATCTGTGTCATCAGATCATGTTCATACTGATTATTCAGTGCTTTTAATGTGAACGACCGGTCAATCTTGATATAATTCGGTCTTAAATCGCCAAGACAGTGCAGATTCGAATAACCGGTTCCAAAATCATCTAAAATGACAAGCACTCCGTTTTTCTTTAATCCGTCCCACAATTTCTGAAAATGTGTATTGGTATCCAGATAACCGCTCTCTGTCAGCTCAATTCCCACCGCGGAAGGCTCTAATCCATACAGGCGCAGCGCTGTCAGTATCTCCGTCAGGACACGGCTCTTCATGACCTGCACATAGGAAAGATTGATATTGATGCGGAAATTCGGAATGTATTTCTGCCACCTGCTGCAGGTCGAGATTGCCTGATGCAGCATCCATTTTCCCGCCGGAATGATCAGACCGGTCTCCTCTAACAGAGGAATAAACTCAACCGGTGAAATACGCTCCCAGTGCACTTTCTCATCTGCATCATGACCATCCTCACCCACACATACCGCTTCTTTTTTCGTTTCTCCATCCTCACATCTCTCCGGCATGGAAAAACGCATCAGTGCCTCCGCACCAACCAGCCGGCGTGTCTTTGTGTCCACGATCGGCTGATAATAAGTCTCAAACCCTTCAAACCCATGGTTTACCGCATGATGCAGCTGCCGTGTGATCTGCTTTTTGCGCAAAAAAACGTCATAATCTTCCTGCATATATATATAACAGCGGTTCTTTCCCTGATCTTTTGCTGTATTTAATGCATACTCTGACAATTTCATGATATTTTCATAGGTCCCGGATGTTTTTGCAGTATCGACTGCACCCGCAGATATGGTAAACACAGATTTATAACCGTTTTCCTCGATAAATGTATCCAAACTCTTGCGAATATTTTTATAAAGTTCCGTTGCTGCTTCCATATCTCCGCCCGAAAAATCGACCACCATAAATTCATCCGCTAATATCCGGTACAGCCTCTGCGACGGTTTGATATTTTCCGCGATACAGTCTGCTGTACTCTTTAAGATATAATCTCCGTACTCCATTCCGAAGTCACCGTTGATATCACGAAAATCATCGATTCCGATGCGGAGGAAAAATCCATCCGGCAGTCCATCCTCAAACTGTTCTACATAAGCGGAAAGACTTGATTCGCCAAGCAGTCCGCTGACATTGTCTGCCTTCTGTTTCTGACCGATCTCATTGATGCATCCGACTAAAAAATGCGGTTTCCCGTCAGCATCATTTAATACACGCCCCCTGCAGTTGATCCACACCGGTTTCCCAGCGCGGTCTAACCACCGGTAATGCATGTTATGAAAAACGATCTCCCCGCTCATAATACGCCGGAATTCATCATCCAGGCGCGACTGGTCTTCCGAATATACAAATGTATGATGTGCTTTTGCCGCATCATCAAAATTATCCCCCGGTAAAAGGAAACGCTCTGTCGCATGTTTTGAGATCTTATAGCAGTCTTTCTGCAGATCAAACACATACAGATAATCATCCATACACGGATTAAACAATTCCACGATATATTCCATCTGTTCTCTTGAAAAACTATTCATTATAGGGTCCATATTCTTCTCCAATTCTGTAATCTACAAAAACGTTATCTTAATTTTATAATTCGTTGCTTTTATTTTTTCAAAAATATACGGTAATATTCGCTCAAAATCCCTGATACGGCAACATATAGTATCCGATCACACCACTCAAAATCCCCGATATGGCAGCATATAGTATCCGATCACACCGCTTAAAATCCCGACAGCAGCTCCTGCAGTGACATCCCATACGGTATGCACGCCCCCGATCACACGGATCACGGCAATCATAATTCCGATCATTGCTAAAATACAGCCCGCCACTGGATTGCGCACAAATACCGTGACGGCGATCACAAATACAGAAAAAACATGACGGCTTGGAAATGATTTTCCTCCCGCGTCTTTATCGATCACCGGCGGTAGATCATATTTCTCATACGGGCGCGGTTCATTGACGATCTTGCGGAACAATGTCACGACCACAAATGAAACTGCAGGAACAAGCACTGCCTGCGGCAGTAACGTATCTCTCTTAAGCAGCAGCGAGATCAGATAAAGCGGATAGCTCACAAAAACAATTCCGGTAAGCAGCCGGTTTGCCAGAATAATCCTGCGGACTTTTTTTTCATCCTGTAAAAAATACCCGGTCATCTTCCGGTAAGTCTCCCGTGTCATGATGAGACCTCACTTCCCACAACGGATAAAAATGCACCTATAAAAATACAAAAATCTGAAATATTAAATATAATCCCTCTCAGCCATTTCGGTCCAAAGTTAAATTTCACATAATCGACCACATATCCTTTTGTATAGCGGTCGAGCAGATTATTTAATCCACCGCCAACCAATAGAGATGCGCCTGTTTTACTAAGACGGTGTCCCGGCATACGGAGCAGGAAATAATATAAAATTCCGACAAAAAACATAATCACTGTATGAAGTGCGCGCATCACACGCGGCTTTTTAGCAAGAAAATTAAGTGCTGCTCCACGGTTATAATATTTTTCGATCAGAATCTTATTCCGACGTCCCGGATGCACCACGTACCTGGCATATTTCCTGTCCATGTGACGTTTGATCCAGAAATCAGAACCGAAAGCAATCCCTGCTATCAATATATATGGCATATTTTTTTTCACATTTTTCCTCCGCACTGTCATATTTCTTTCTAATTATAGTACTTTTTGATCTATTTTCCAAGCACCTGATTGCGGTATTCGTTCGCCGATACCCCAACCTGTTTTTTGAACACGCGCGAAAAATGCGCCAGATTCAGGTTGGCGCACATGCACTCGATCGCCTCTTCTAACTCGTCCATATTCGACGGCTTCAGCAAAAAACGCGTCACACCAAGCCGTATCGCTTCCTTGGCATATTCAAAATCGCGATACCCGGTAAGCACGCTCACTTCAAGATCCGGAAACTGTGAATTTAATGCTGCAATCATCTGCAGACCATTCATCTCCGGCATACAGATATCCATAAAAACAATATCAGGTCTTTCTTTTTCAATCAGATTCTTTCCTTCCGTTCCATCATTTGCGGTCGCAACAACACGGCAGTTCCAGCGCTCCCACGGAATACTTCTTGAAAGTCCCTCCACAATGATCGGCTCATCATCTACCAGCAATACCTTATACATGCATTGTTCTCCCCTTCTCTTTATATACCAAAATCGACGATCCCAAAGGGCTCGCCGATTCTGATTCATGGGCTTTAGCCTGTTGAGTGCATCGGAGTTTCTCCCAACGGAGAAATGGAGATGTGCGAAACAATAAACCACCTGCTATGCGGGTGGTGCAACAAATTTGTTATACAAAAAAATCACCTTTCCGCTAAAATAGAGTTGTTCAGGCTACTATTTAACGAAAGGAAAGGTGATTTTAATGGCAAATCAAACAAATTCTATGGCACATACAAAATGGATGTGCAAATATCATATTGTATTCACACCAAAATACAGAAGAAAAGTAATATACAATCAGTACAAAGAAGATATCAGAGATATTATCAAAGCATTGTGTAAGTATAAAGGTGTGGAAATAATAGAAGGACACTTAATGCCAGATCATATCCATATGTTGGTAAGTATTCCACCAGAATATAGTATATCACAGTTTATGGGATATTTAAAAGGAAAAAGTCACATTGTCCTTGCACTCCAGGTAAAAAGCGTTTACTATAACAATTGATTTTAAAAGTAATTACCATGTAACCTGCAGGAGGATTTTATCAATGAAAGTTTATGTATGTTTCCCGGAAGGAAAGGCGAAAGCACTGACTATGAGCTACGATGACGGCAAAATTCAGGATGAGCGCCTTGTTTCCATTTTTAACCGCTATGGTATACGGGGAACTTTTAATTTAAATTACGGAATGATCGATAAAGAAGGTCTCATTCCACCGCGCATCAAAAGTTCACGGATCAATGAACTTTACGCCGGACATGAAATCGCAACCCATACCATGACCCACCCGACCATTGCACGCTGTCCAATGACGGAAGTTGCCGAAGAAATTTTAGCTGACCGCAAAGGCTTAGAGCAGATCACCGGCCGCATCATCCGCGGACATGCTTATCCAAACGGATCTTACAATGAAGAAATCAAACAGTTATTCCGCCAGCTTGGCATTGCATATGCCCGCGTCGTAGAACCGGCAGCTGACTTTACACTTCCAACCGACCCTCTTGAATGGCATCCGACCTGTCATCATGATGCACCGGATCTGATGGAAAAAGCTGAATTTTTTGCAGAATTCAAGAAAAAACAATATTTAAAATTAATGTATGTCTGGGGACACAGTTATGAATTTGACAATCATGATAACTGGAATGTCATTGAAGATTTCTGTGCCTATATGGGCGGCAGAAATGATATCTGGTATGCAACCAACATCGAGATCATTGATTATATGGATGCCGCCAGACGTCTGATTTTCTCAGCAGACTGCAGAAGAGTCTACAATCCGAATGCCATCAGTGTCTGGCTTGAAATTGACGGAGATACTGTGATAGAAGTAAAAGGC
>OHGU01000457.1_pt1 | contig 8584 bp, 8 predicted proteins | sample 1567871 | NCBI WGS metagenome assembly OHGU01 (sample SAMEA3879595, study PRJEB24766) | human gut metagenome | biome: human-associated habitat; feature: feces | place: USA | collected 1985/1987 | reverse complement strand
GCATACATCAACAGCACGCTTACTCCCGCCCAACAGTCGAAAGCAATTTATAACGCTATGCGAGGCGAATACAAACTGATTTATGTTGCGCCTGAAAGGCTTGAAGCGCCCGCTTTTCTTAATCTTTGCAACAGTATAAAAATTTCTCTGATTGCGGTTGATGAGGCACACTGTGTGTCGCAATGGGGTCACGACTTTCGCACAAGCTATTTGAAAATATCCGATTTTATTTCTAAACTTGATGACAGACCGGTCGTTTCCGCATTTACGGCAACGGCTACCGACGCTGTAAAAAGGGATATTCTAAATCTGCTCGGTCTTAAAAATCCTTTTGAAATAACAACGGGTTTTGACAGAAAAAATTTGTTCTTCGCCGTAAAGCGTCCGCAAAACAAGCAAAAAGAATTACTCGCCATTGTGAGCGAACACAAAAATCAGAGCGGAATAATTTACTGTGCTACCCGTAAAAATGTAGAAAAAGTCAGCGATTTTCTCAATGAAAACGGCTATGATTCTCTGATTTATCACGCAGGATTGAGCAATGAAATACGAAGCAAAAATCAGGACGATTTCATTAATGACAGATGCAATCTAATTGTTGCCACCAATGCTTTCGGAATGGGAATTGATAAGCCCGATGTGCGCTTTGTGGTGCATTATAATATGCCGAAAAATCTTGAAAACTACTATCAGGAGGCAGGCAGAGCAGGTCGTGACGGCGAAAACTCCGATTGCGTTTTGCTGTACAGCCCCGGTGATGTTCATACACAAAAATTTTTTATTGAAAATAATGACGAGAATGCCGAACTTACCGAAGAACAGCGTGAAAAAATCAAGAAAAATGATTACTATAAACTTAATGAAATGGTAGGTTACTGTACATCTACCACCTGCCTTAGAAATTATATTCTAAACTACTTCGGTGAATATCACACAAACGAGTGCAAAAACTGCTCGGCTTGCCTTAAAGAATACAAGCTTACTGATGTAACGGTAGATTCGCAGAAGATTCTTTCTTGCATTATACGAACAGGGCAGCGGTTCGGCACTTCTACAATATCCGCCGTGCTTGCAGGCTCAAAAAGCGAGAATATTTACAAGTACAGGTTAAATAATCAGTCTACATATGGCATAATGAGTGACAAGCGCAGAACGGTTATAAACGAGCTTATAACAAGGCTTATTGACGAAGAATATATAACTCAAACCGAAGACAAATACCCTGTTTTAAAGGTAACGCAAAAATCATATCCGATTTTGAAAGGGCAAAAAAGCCTTACAATGCGCCTCGCCGTTAAAGAGGAGCTGCACAGAGAAATTCAGCATACAGAGGTCGATAAGGTGTTGTTTGACAAACTTAAGGAGCGCAGAAAATATCTTGCGGATAAAGCCAGCGTTCCTCCGTATGTTATATTCAGCGACGCATCTTTGCGTGATATGTGCGCAAAACTTCCGACAAACGAAAATGATTTCTTAAGAATATCCGGTGTCGGTATTAAAAAGCAGGAAAAATACGCAAAAGAATTTATCCCGATTATTAAGGAATATAAGGAAGAAAAGTTTTAAAATACGGCATACCATTTCTATAAATTTAACATTGAAATGGTATGCCGTTTCTGATTACAAATCCTGCAAATCTGCGCTTGGAATATCGCTTTCAAGATTATCTCTTGCTAAGTCGTTGTCTATATAAGAATAAAAATTTGAAATAGGTCTTTCGCTGTGCGGTTTACTGTGATACACCTTTTGTGACGGCGGCTTTGTGCCTGCAATAATCGGATTGGCTTTTTCGTTGCTAAGTTTAGCTCCGCCCTGCAATTCGGGTACAATCTCTGCTCTGTTTTTATTTTTATCGTAAATGTTATCTGCTCTGTGCATTCCTTTTTTAGCCATAAAAATCACCTCAAAAGTATTTTGCACAGTAAAAACAGAATTATTAGCATATGAAATAAAGAGCCTTACAATAAAAGCGAAATAAACATATAAAAAATCCTGCCTGAAAAATCAGACAGGATTTTGAATTTATTAAAGGATTTAATTAGCAAACACCCTGAGCAATCATTGAATCTGCAACCTTCTCAAAGCCTGCGATGTTAGCACCTACTACATAGTTGCCCTCATAGCCGTACTTCTTAGCAGCATTGTCAATGTTGTGGAAAATATTAACCATAATGTTCTTGAGCTTAGCGTCAACTTCCTCAAATGTCCATGAAAGGCGCTGTGAGTTCTGTGACATCTCAAGAGCAGAAGTAGCAACACCACCTGCGTTAGCTGCCTTACCAGGAGCGAAGAGTAAACCTGCCTCCTGGATGAGCTTTGTAGCCTCAAGAGTTGTAGGCATGTTAGCACCCTCTGTTACAGATGTAACACCGTTAGCAACGAGCATCTTGGCATCCTCAATGTCTAACTCGTTCTGAGTCGCACATGGAAGGGCAAGATCTACTTTGTACTGCCATACACCATGCTCACCGTTCTGCTTTGCATGATACTCAGCAGTTGACTTAGCAGCTGCATACTCAGTAAGACGGGCACGCTTAACTTCCTTAACTTCCTTAAGAAGAGCAACATCAATTCCATTTGGATCATAAATCCATCCGGTAGAATCAGAACATGTTACAACCTTAACACCTAACTCCTGTGCCTTCTCGATTGCGTAGATAGCAACGTTACCAGATCCGGAAACTGCTGCTGTCTTTCCCTCAAGGCTCATACCATGATCTTTCCATAATGCGTTAGTAAGATATAACAGACCATATCCGGTAGCCTGTGTACGTGCAAGAGATCCACCATAGGTAAGACCCTTACCAGTCAGCACACCTTCGTATGATCCACGAATTCTCTTATACTGTCCAAATAAGAAGCCGATCTCTCTTGCACCTGTTCCGATATCTCCGGCCGGTACGTCAACGTCTGCTCCGATATATTTGCAAAGTTCTGTCATGAAGCTCTGGCAGAATGCCATGATCTCTCTGTCAGATTTACCCTTAGGATCGAAATCAGAACCACCTTTACCACCACCGATTGGAAGTGTTGTAAGTGAGTTTTTGAAAATCTGCTCAAATCCTAAGAATTTGATGATACCAAGGTTTACAGACGGATGAAGTCTTAAGCCGCCCTTGTACGGTCCGATCGCATTGTTAAACTGTACACGGAATCCTCTGTTTACCTGTACCTGTCCATTGTCGTCTACCCATGGAACGCGGAACATGATCTGACGATCCGGCTCTGTAATTCTCTCTAAGATTGCATTCTTTCTGTATAACTCTTCATTTGCATCAATAACAGGTCTTAAGGAATCAAGAACCTCTGTTACTGCCTGTAAGAATTCAGGCTGATCTGCATTTTTCTTCTTTACTACTTCGAGTACTTCATCAACGTATCCCATTTTACAATCTCTCCTTACTTAATTTAGTATATACTCCATACAATGCGCTTTACACTGCATGCTCCTAACGGTTCTCCCGCTGGTTTCGTTTTGACACACTTATTTTATTATAAAATGAATCCATGTGCAATATTTTTTTCTTTATTTCACTAAATTATTAAAGTTTCACAGTGTAACAAGCCATTTTTTGCAGGATTTCAGGTTCAATTATTCATTTTCCACAAAAAATTTTATATCATCTAAGTATCGTTTTCTTGTCTATTTTTTGTTATTACGGTTTTTACGTCACTGTAAGCGCCTTTTATATTCTTTCCACCGGATTTTTTATAAGAACAGATTCTGACATAATATTTTTTACCGGCTTTCAGCTTTCCAATCTTCTTCGATGTCGTCCTGTTACTTGAAACTGTTGTGCTTTTCACATTCTTCTCAAAACGTTTATCGGTAGAATATTGTATGATATAGCCGGTCGCCTTCTTATCCTGTTTCCACTTTAACGCAAAACTGCCCTTTGCAGTCGATTTCAGCGAACCCGTTTTTGCTTTTACCGGCTTTACCGTCAACGTGATCGTCTTTTCAGCCGCCTTATAATTACCACTTGCAGCTACACGGATCCTAATTTTTGTCTCTCCATAATTTTTAAGTGTAACTACACCTTTTTTACTTACAGCGGCGATTTTTTCGTCCGCAACCTTATACGTCATCTTCCCTTTTCCATTCGTTTTCGCATTGATGGAAAATGTTGTGGTGCTGAAGGTTTTTGTGATGTTTTTCGCCGTGATCTTCGATTCTTTCTGCTTTTCATCTGACTCCGCTGAACTGTTTACAGAAAAGAAATTCACTGTATAAGATACTTTCTGGTCAAGTCCTGTAATTTTTACTTCAAATGTATCTCCCGGCTGATAACTCAGATTTTCCGGACGGAAAATAATGCATCCTTTCTGTCCATAATTACTGTTTTCCACGTTAAAATAGCCATCGGCTTTCTTTTCTGAAAAAGCCCATTTTTTCTGATCCGACTGCCTTATGAGAGTCACTTTTACAGCAGATTTGTCCACATCTTTCCCCATGCTGATGCTCCATGGATAACTGCTGCCAAAAAACTCTACCGGCATATTCTGGGCCGGCCATGCCACACCATAATAATCCGTCGGTTCATACCAGTTGTCAAATGCATACATCGCCGCATAAGTTCCATGTGATCCATATACCCAGCCAAATCCTGTCTTTTCCATCGGCGGATTTAAAATCCATCTTCTGTGTCCGACGCGGTCTATATTGTAATCATCACCATCATTCATCCATGCTTTTACCAGATGATACCCGAGTCCGCATTTCCAGCTTGCATAGGAAAGATTGCCACTGGATGCACCGGACGCCCCCAGTTGATAAAGGCGGTCGTCCATTCCTGCCGGTTTTGATGGAAAATGTGATAAGGTTCCATTTGCTGAGTTAACCAAAGCTGCCGCCTGTTCCATTTTGATATAAGAAGAATCAAGCCCCACTGCGTCAATTCCTGCAATATAACGGATCGCATTCATGGTATTTAATGCTGATTTCTGACTGCTCTCACTGATCGTACCCGCCTGATACGGCTTTACATCCGATGCCTTCTTACTGTAGGTCGTCTCTGCGTCAATATTTACCTTTTTACTTTTCAGGTAATCCTTAATTTCCTTCTGGCTGTGATAATTGACATTGATCCCCGTACTGGTGGCTGCATAACAGTTGACGGAACCAATGCAGAATATAACGACTGCCAGCATCACTGCATTCTTTAATAATAATTTTTTCACCCGAATTCCCCCCTTGTGATATTTTTTATTACTATAACACAGTCCGTTTTGATGAACAATCATCTGGCATTAAAAAATGCAGGCGCCCCATCTGCACCTGCATTTTAAACTTTTATTTTTTATAAAAACCGATAAATAATAATTGCGATTAATACACCAATAATGCTTGCGATCGTAATCTTGATACTGAGTCCGAATGTAATGACCAGGATTCCAAGATCCAGCACGATCGGATTTGCAAATCCAAATGTCTGTCCATAATTAAGCCAGCTTAAAAACGGCACTCCCGCTGCAAGGCTCCCGATAAAACCTCCAAGTACGATCCCTGCCAGCAAAAGTAAAAACAATGCCCAGTTATTTTTTCCCGCAATTCCTCTGCTCATACCGTTCCTCCGTTTTCCTTCGTAATATGCCCTCTATTTTATCACGGAAGCCGGCTGCAAACAACTAATAATCATATACCTGTCCAAGCTCTGTAATATCAATCTCCGGATCTGACTGCGCACCTGGCGCTGCTTTCATGCCAGCTTTTCCGGATTTACGCGTAAGAATAATTAAGTAACGATATACCTCTCCCTTTGAATTTTCCACATCAATTTTCACAGACGTGTACTCCTTCTGGATCTTTACAGAATCTCCATTTTTCATTTTTTTATCCTTGGTCATCGTATACCTTAAAGTTTTGGAATCCCGATAATGATCATTACTGAACATTTTTCCCATTTAATTTGACATAAGAAAACGGATCTGCTTTTTTTACTGTTATATTTTTGGATAATGTATAAGTTTTTCCACCCTGCTTTACTTTACAGCTTATCTTGCATTTTCCGGCTTTTAATGGTCTGCAGTCAATTCCCTGATTAACATTATGCATACCGGCATACTCAAGCACCGACGGATTTGAAAATTTAATATTTGTCACCTTTGCTTTTGATGAAACATTAACAAATTTGATCGAATCCACATAGCTATCCTCGTCCCCTACAAAAACAATCTGCTTTGTCTTGTCAAATGCAGGCACTTTTTTTGATGCTGCCATTGCATGCTCCTGTGGTACCACCAAAAGTAATGTACACAACAATGCAAATACTAAAATTCCTGTCAGCCAGCTCTTTTTTTCTCTTATCATAACTTTCCTCCCATGATGATATTTATTTGATAACAGCCTGCTCGCTTTGCAGGCAATTACAAAACCTGCTCTGCCATCTCCTTTAAGATCTGTGCTGATTTCCGGAGCTGTTTCTGCTCATCCTCATCTAAAGAAATCGGAACCTGTCTCTCAATTCCGTTTTTTCCAACGATCGCCGGCATACTTAAGACAACATCCTCCACACCATACATTCCATGGATCATACCGGAAACCGGAAGGATCGATTTTTCATCGCGCACGATTGCCTCGCAGATCCTCTTTACAGACATCGCAATTCCATAATAGGTCGCATTTTTCTTTGCAATGATCTCATAGGCACTGTTGCGCACATTTGCAGCAATGCGTTCCATCGAGTCATCATGATTGAAATGTCCGCGCATCTCGCAGAATGTATTTAGCGGGATTCCCGATACATTTGCACTGCTCCATGCCGCGATCTCACTGTCACCATGCTCCCCGATGATAAATGCATGCACGCTCCGGCTGTCCACACCAAGATGCTCTCCCAGCTCATATTTTAAGCGTGCCGTGTCAAGCACCGTACCCGAACCGAGCACCCGGTTCTCCGGCAGCCCACTCAGTTTCAATGCCGTGTATGTAAGAATGTCGACCGGGTTTGATACGATAAGCAGGATTCCCTGATAATCTCTCTTTGCGATCTCCGGGATGATGCTCTTAAAAATGCCAACATTTTTCTGTACCAGATCCAGCCTCGTCTCGCCCGGTTTCTGGTTTGCACCGGCTGTCACCACGATGATTGCCGCATCCATGATATCGTCATAACCGCCCGCATAAATTTTCATCGGTCTTGCAAACGGGATTCCATGGGAAATATCCATCGCCTCCCCTTCCGCTTTCTCTGTATTTGCATCAATCAAAACCATCTCGGAAAACAGTCCGCTCTGCATCAGTCCAAACGCTGATGTTGCTCCTACAAATCCGCATCCGATCACTGCCACTTTTCTGTTGTTTAATTCTAACTGTTTCATGAAAACCTCCATTCTTGCGCTGCTTTTGCGCATCTTAAGTTTGTGCGCAAGCACAAATCCTGCGTGTGAAAAATCTTATTTTTCACACTGATGTCCTTGTCTCTGGTATCATATTAATTTATTTCGGTCAGATTGTATGTTGTAATTACAACATTTATTTGAGAAAATATATCATGACTGTGTTATCAGAAAATTGAAAAGCACTATCTGCCCTGGCATTCTTCTATAAAGAAAAAGGATGCCTCCCGTTTCCGAAAAACATCCACAAATATCTATATAATATCCATAACTTTGTCCAAACCCTCTACGATTCTTCATTCTCCCCGTATACCTGCTGGAAAAAATCCACCAGTTTTGCCAGTGAATAGATCAGTACCGTTGTCTCCTGTGCGTTAAGTTCTTCCTTAATGTGGTCGATCATACGGTGATGAAACTCTTCATGATGCAGATAAGCTGCCTTTCCTTTTTCGGTCAGGCATACCCAGACAACACGCTTATCCTGCTTGCTGCGCTCCCTGACAACATATCCCTTATCGGTCAGACCGTCCATCGCCTTTGTCAGCGTTCCGGTCGTAACGTTCATCAGCTTTGCCACCGTGCTCATGCTCTTTGGCTCTGACATTCCAATCGCTTCTATTACATGAAAATCATTATAGGTAAGATCCTTAAATTCATCCGTGAGCAGCGATTTCCCCTCGATCTCCATAATGTCTTTAAACAATTTTACCAATAATTCATTTAATGTTTCATCTGCCGTCATTCAAATATACTCCTATTCATGGCAGTACAGATTGCCTTTCACATATATGTAAACTGCAGCCAGTCTGTTTGCTGCTGCCTTTACCATACCAAAACCGTCGCGCCCCATGTCAGCCCGGCTCCAAATCCTGCCAAAACTATTTTTTTACCTTCACATATCATACCACGTTTATTGATATTATCAAGCAAAATCGGCACGCTCGCCGCGGAAATATTGCCGCACTCTTCCAGATTGGTAGGAAACTTTTCCATCGGCTGATGCAGTCTTTTTGCAACAGACTCAATAATGCGCAGATTTGCCTGATGAAGTACGAACAGATCAATATCCTCCACTTCAAGTCCCGCTTTTTTCACTGCCTCTTCTATCACCTTTGGCACCGTTTTGACTGCAAATTTATATACTTCCTGACCATTCATCGACACATAGGAAAGTTTCGTATCGTTGACCGCAAACGGATTATTGACCGGACGGTTATCACAGCGGAGGACTTCCCCCCGCGCGCCG
>OHGU01000439.1_pt1 | contig 8962 bp, 9 predicted proteins | sample 1567871 | NCBI WGS metagenome assembly OHGU01 (sample SAMEA3879595, study PRJEB24766) | human gut metagenome | biome: human-associated habitat; feature: feces | place: USA | collected 1985/1987 | reverse complement strand
ATTGGAGGAAGTCAGCACATAGGACATATTCAAAGCCGGGACCGGGTGCTTTCGGGTATAGGGCAGGCGCAGGATGCGCCCAACGATCTGCTCCACATCCACCTGACTGGTGCGGTTCGCCAGCGAAGCAAGGATATACGCAAAGGGGCAGTCCCAACCCTCTTTCAAGGCATTGACTGTAATGATGAAGCGAATCGAACACTTTTCCGACAGCAAATCCACATTTTTCAATTCGTTGATCTCTGCCGTCTTGATGGCAATTTGCTCTGCTGGAATGTTGGCGGCAATCAGGCGTTGGCGCAGTTTTTCAAAGGTCGTTGCATTTTCTGTGCTCTTGGGTTGCGCCTGAAACAGCACGATGGGGCGAATGTAGCTGCCGCCCTTTTCGTAGGCATCTTTTGCGTGAATTTCCAGTGTCCGCTGCATCTCGATGGCATCATGCAGCACATCCTGCTGGCTGTTGCGATTCATCACGATGACAGGCAACTTGACCATGTTCTCGCGTTTCAAGTGAATCGCATCCACAATGGAGATGATGTTGCTTTCCTTAGTGGGCGTTGCCGTCAGATCCAGCACAAAGCAGGGATTGAAGTTTTGCAGCATCTGCTTGCTCGGGTTACTGCGCGCATGGTGGCTTTCGTCCACAATGACCAGCGGATGCAGCTGATTAATGACCTGCATCAAGGCGGTCGGGTCGGTATCTTCCAGCGGCATATCAGGTTCGCCCAGTGCATTTGCCAGCGCAACAAGGCTGCTGTTCTCCTGCTTGGCCTTGAGTCGCTCCTTCTTGCCACGGAACGAATCATAGGACAGCACCATAATGGAAAGCTGCTCGTTGACCGCAGAGATATTGAAGTGCTGCCCCATCAAAAGCTGTTCTTTGGTATACACTTCTACACGGCTGCCAAAGGCAACATCAATTTTCTGGCGGTAAGGATGTGCAGGGTCACGCAATGCAGCCAAGGTTTGGGTCAGGATAGCATCTGACGGAACCAGCCAAACCACTGCACGGCGTTTTACCACACCCAGTGCGGAGAAAATCGGCTCGATGGCATTTGCAGCCAAAAATGTTTTACCGCCGCCCGTAGGAACTTTCAGGCAGACATTCGGCACACCGGGCAGAAGATTCTGATACTTGGGCATTCCGCCAAATCCGACTTTTACATCTTTCTCCTGCCAGAGCCGATTATAGGCCGTTTCGATGTTCTTTGTCTGCATCAGAATTTCCAGATAGCGTTCCAAATCCCGAATGACGGCTTTCTGATAATTTTTCAATTCCATAAGAGCCGTCCTCCTTACACCCGCGCAATGTCGCGCGGAATTTTCTTAAACGCAATACCAAACCGCAGTAGGTCATTCTCACTCAATGCACAGCGGTCAGCATAAATCAGATAGTTTTCCGCTTTTTCCGGGATGGTAGACAAAAAAGCATAGTCCAACACGCACATCTGGTCGGGCTCATAGTAGAAATAGTAAGCGGTGTGGTTGTTCTCACCGAGGAAATATGGGCTTCCGTTCTGTTGATTCACCGCAGGTTTCTTCGTTTCCGTATACCAGATGTAGTCACGAATTTTGTCTGTGCCGATGCTTTCATTCAGGTTGCCATCCGGCAGAAGCAGCCGCTCGCCCAGTTCGTAGTAACTGAAATTGCCACCAGTGCCTTCTACGGCGTTCTTGTCTTTGCCATAGCCGTTGATCACACGTTTCACACGTTCGGCAGTCGTAATATCGGCGTAGTCGCCCATCTCCACCAGAATAAACTTGCGGTGTCCTCCATCCGCTTTGTTCATATCCAGCACCGCATGGGCAGTTGTGCCAGATCCAGCAAAGGAATCAAGAATCAGCGCATCCTCAGAACCTGCAATCCTCAGCACAAATTCAATAAGGCGTCGAGGCTTAGGCGTGTCAAACTGTGCCTTCCCGTCAAAAATCGTCAACATTTCTTTTTTTGCTTCATCTGTATGACCAGTTTCAGAAAACGGCCAGAAGTTTGTAGGAACGCGACCTCCGACATTATCAAGATATGTTTTTCTACGAATTCCACCTTTTCCACCTTGACCAAAGTAGAACAATGGCCACTGTCCGCGATTATAAATCGCAGCTGCCTTTTGTGCAGCATCTTCCACGCTGTCAGATAGCATGATTGCTTTAACACCACTTTTAACCTGCGCTTCTGACACTCCGCATATTGATGCTCTTTTCTGAGCATCCGCAATCTCGCGCAATTCATACTCGCCCCACTGCGACATGATTTCAAACATCTGATCCTGTCCTAAAGACCAGCAACGTCCATTAGACGGGTAAAGAAGTACGCCTGTAAATGGATTCTGAATAGCATAAACCATTCCTTGATGCGTTGTAGCTCCGGGTGCAAAAGCATCTGTGCTTTTCCATGCACATACATCGTTATCCGGGTTAGAGTAACGTGCGTTCATTTCTTCGGTACGAGATAACTTGTTGGGATTCCATCCCGGCTGTTTGCTGTAGACCAGAATATGCTCCACCTCGTTTACGATGCCTTTAGAATCATTTCGAGTGGAGTAAGTGCGCTGCCACGAAATATTGGAAACGAAACAGCTCGCACCAAAGATTTCATCACAGATGAATTTCAAGTTGTAAAGCTCGTTGTCGTCAATGCTAATAAAAATCGCACCATCATCCGCCAACAACTTCTGCAGCAGCATCAGCCGAGGATACATCATGCAGAGCCACTTGTCATGGCGTGTCAAATCCTCGCCTTCTTTACCAACGACTTCGCCCAGCCACTTTTGAATATGCGGATCATTGACATTATCGTTGTAGCACCACTTCTCATTGCCAGTGTTGTAAGGAGGATCGATGTAGATGCACTTCACCCGACCCTCATACTGCGGCAGTAGAGCTTTCAGGGCTTCCAGATTATCGCCGTGGATAATCATGTTATCACTGCCGTTGTCCTCGGTGTGCTTGCCCATTTCGTCAAAGCTATACTGACGCTCCAACACACGGAACGGCACTTCCTGATGATGATTGACAACTTTGCTTTTTCCGATCCATTCCAAAGTAGGCATGGTGTTTTCTCCGTTTCTCTGTGAAAGTTCTTTCACGTTTAATAATAACAAGTTGGGCGGCAAAGCGCAACGGTTCCGGCAAAGAAATACAAGTTTGATGAACAAAATTGCAAGTCGCAAAAGCGTTTTGCAAAAAACGCGTAGCCTGCATCCATCGGATGCAGTTCAAGGGTTTGGGATTTCCCAACAAGCATTTTGCAACACAAAATGGTCTTTGTATATACGAAGACACTGCTTGCCACTGCTATGAACGCCTTTTGAATTGCAAAATGATTTTTCAGTTGCTATACTGGGCTTATCAAAGTTTTTTCGGGAGGATGCCGCAGTGACTGCACAGACAATGCAAATCGGGAACACACCTTGCCGCATTTACGGCGAAGCCCATGCGGAAGACCTACTGCTCCAAATGACCGGCGAACACGAGCTGCAAAGCATGGAAAGCGAGATTACCGCTATTGCACAGAGTGCGCACCACTTTTTGTTTGCGGCCATCCCGGTGGAAAGCTGGAACGATGCACTTTCTCCGTGGGAAGCCCCTGCCGTGTGAGGAAAGCAAGGGTTTGGCGGTAAGGCCGAGAAGACATTGCGCTTCCTGACAGAGCAGGTCATTCCCACGCTGAAGCAGCAGTATCCTCTCCCGGAAAATGTCAAAATCACTCTGGGCGGCTATTCGCTGGCGGGATTGTTTGCATTGTGGGCATCCACCCAGACTGATCTGTTCTATGGTGTCGCCGCCGCCTCGCCCTCTGTTTGGTTTCCGGGCTGGATGGAGTTTGAACAGCAGCACCCGATACAGGCACAGCACGTTTATCTGAGCCTTGGCGACAAGGAAGAGCGCACGAAAAACATCGTCATGGCTGCAGTAGGTGATAATATCCGCACTCTGCACAGTCGGCTTGCAGAGCGTGGCGCAGACTGCACCCTTGAATGGAACAGCGGCGGGCATTTCAAAGACGCCGATTTGCGTACCGCAAAAGCATTTCGGTGGACGATGGAGGAAAGCCGATGAATATTTTGATCGATGCAGACGGCTGCCCGGTGGTGGACCTGACATTGCAGATTGCAAAACAGTTTGATGTTCCGGTCATCATCCTGTGCGACACAGCTCACCAAATCGAGCGAGAAGGTGCGCAGACGCTGGTGTTCGATAAAGGTTCTGACAGCGTAGACTTTGCCCTCGTCAACCGGGTCAAACCGGGGGATGTGGTCGTAACACAGGACTACGGGCTGGCGAGTATGTGCCTTGCCAAGTGCGCCCGGGTGCTGAACCAGAATGGTCTGGAATACACCGCCGACAACATAGACGCTCTCATGCTGCGGCGGTATGAAAACAAAAAGCTCCTCCGTGCCGGAATGATATGAACCCCAAAAGTTAGACAAAAAACGAATTAAGCGGCCCCAACGGTCTGAATCCTGTATTGCACAGGGCTCAGGCCGTTTAGTTTTAATTTGATTCGGCGATTGTTGTAATAGTCGATGTAATCGATAATGGCCTTTTCAAGCTGGTCAATGGAATCAAATTTTTCCAAATAGAACAGTTCTGTCTTGAGCAGTCCGAAGAAATTTTCGGCAACAGCATTATCCAGACAAGTAGCTTTTCTGGACATACTTTGCGTAATGCCCTTTGCCTTCAGCAGATTTTGGTAGGATTTCATCTGATACTGCCAGCCCTGATCCGAATGCAGAATCAGATTGTCAACCTTAATTGGCAGCTTCTGAAAAGCGCCCTCCAGCATATCCGTGATCTGTTTGAAATTTGGATGGCGGCTCAGGTTATAGCTGACAACTTCGCCATTGAACAGATCGAGAATTGGAGACAGATAGAGTTTTTGGTCGTTCACTTTGAATTCAGTAACATCTGTGACCCATTTTCGATTTGGCTGGTTTGTCTTGAAATGCCGTTCCAGCAAGTTTGGCGCAACTTCTCCGACTTCACCCTTGTAGGAGTTGTACTTTCTTTTTGCGCGAACCTGACAGACTAAGCCCAGCTGCTTCATGAGTTTCTGAACCGTCTTGTGATTCACACAAATATCGTTGTTGTGTAGTTCTTGTGTAATTCTGCGATATCCGTATCGCTTCTTGTTCTCATTGAAGATTGTAATGATCTGTTCTTTTACCATCTGGTACTTCGCAGGATTTTGAGACCGATGCAGATAGTAGTAGAATGTGCTGCGAGGAAGTCCGGCAAGTTGCAGCAATGCTTTTAATGGATATTTCTGCCTTAGCTCCTGAACTACTTGTGCTTTCTGTTTTGGCGTTCCTCTTCCAGTACCAAGGCGTTCAATTTTTTTAAGTAATCGATCTCCATCCGAAGCCGTTGATTTTCTGCAATCAGATCTTCTTCTACTTGCTTATCCAGCTTTGGCTTCCGGCCTTTCTGTGTCCCACTGGCGGCACAGGCTCGACCTCGACGTTCTACCAGAAGTGCCTCTTCGCCTTCTTCCAGATAGATGCGCTCCCAATCTTGAAGCGTACGTCTTGGAATTCCATACTTGCTGGACGCTTCATAAAAGCTTAATTTTTCATTGTGAAGCTGTTTGATGATTTCTACCTTTTGAGCTCCGTTGTACTTTCGTTGTCCCTTTGGCATACAAAAACACCCCATTTCCTAAACAGTATACCATACTGTCTAACAAATGGGGTGCAGTTCAGAAAGCACCCCAAGGGGAGCCTAAAACGGACAAAGGAGCAGGATGTGGCTTTTTCAACCCATTTCAAGGCTGTTTTAGAAGCCTCACGAAGGCTCATGCTTTAAGCAGTTCTCGTTATACGTGGTGTGTGTGCTTTCTGTTAGACTAGAACGATGGGTGCTGCTACATTTAAGCAGCACCCATCGTTTTGCTTGATTTTCACGATTTTTGCGATTTGCATGTATGCTGCTATTGACTTTTGCTGTGATTGGATGTACTATACAATCAAGTGATTACTTCCAACAAAAGAAGGGTAGGCAACATGAGAGTCAACAAAGGTTTGATGATAGCAGCAACATTTGATCCGACCAAAAGAACCTCCTTGATAACTGTAGCAGATATGTGTCGTAAAATTGAGGAGAACTCGATTTCTTTGCCGTTGTATCAGCGAGATATCAGTTGGACACTTCAGAAGTGTATCGATCTTCTTAATTATCAATTGTGGGGAAAGGCTCCGGTTTCTCCTATTTCTATCAATGTTATAAATACTGTGGATAGTGCTGTTCCGCAAGTTTCCTTTATAGATAGAGAAATCATCTCAACTATTGAACGCGGTCAGTACTCGGTCGTGGATGGCCAGCAGCGTTTAACCACTAACTATAAAGCATATTGTAATCATGATGATTTTCGAAATATCGTGTTAGACTTAGGAAAAGGCGAGTTCACAGAGGTGCGTGACTCTATCAGGAGTAATCAAATTCCTGTTGGTATCCTCTTAAATAAAGAGGATACCAAATTATTTGAGTATACTAAGGCTAAAAGCGCACTTGGTTCTGCCGATGTCTTGTCTGTGCTCCTTCAAGTACGCAGCAAAATGAGAAACTATAATTATACTCTTAATTCGGCTGAAGACCTAACTGAGGATGAACAAATTGAGTGGTTCGAAGTTCTAAACAATGCTGGCAGCCGAGTAAGTATTATTCAAATGCGCTTTTCTAAACTGAAAGCTCATGGAATTGATATTTATAAACAGTACACAAACCTCTACCGTACCCGTGTATATGAAGCAGGATACGAAGATTTTTTCACTCCGCAAAAAACCAATGTTTCTTACCCAGTTGCAGCATTAAATCCTGCGTATGAAGTTATCACTCAGAAGCCTCATTCCGGAAATTATGCTCCTATTCCTTCTGATACTAAGGAAAATCAACTTTGTAACCTTTCTCCAGAACAGCTTACACAATGCTTTTCTATGACTTTAGCTGCACTCGATCGCACTTTAGACTTCATCAATGAGAACACACCCACTCAACTTCCTCGCATTGATTATATTAATTATTTATTAGGATATTTTATCTTCCATAACGAAGTTTTGACCGAAAATAACAAGGAAAAACTTCTTCAGTGGATGGATAATGTTGATTTCACCAACAAGTCCAATTCTGAACGACGTGATATTTTCACCGCATTGATCACCTAATAATTTTATCTAATTTATCAATAGCAGCCATCTGCATCTACCTTGCAGACGGCTGCTATTTTTTTGTGACTTTTTTGTTGACTTTTGGAGACACGGGTGCATTTTGGTCGTCCAACTGGGTTCGAATATGAAGGCTTCTTTTTCTGGCTAATATCGATTTGGATGATTACATCTTGGTTACAGGTTATAAGTTGTGGGTGCAGAATGGCCTTTCTCATCGGCTACCTATTGAGGGCATCTTTTTTCAAGACCACTTTCAACTTCAGGCACCGCCATTGTTGCAAAGTTTCGTCCTCCATCGGTCGCCCCATGAACCGACGTTATTTTAACCAAGAAGCTACTTCGGCTATATTTTCCAAGAACTTTTCAACAAATTTCTTTTTCAGGTTATATTTTGGCCTTTTTCGTCGGCTACCAATTAGAGGGACAATTTTTTCGGAAGCCTTAAATTCCGAAGATTTTCTATGTAACTCCGTTCTTTGAAAACAGAATAGTTCAATCGTCCGGTACTTCACAAAAGGTACTTCTGTAACTCGCAGCCCGGTCATGACGAAGACGGGGTGGCTGAAATGCCAATGGTGCGGTGCAAGCCCGCCGCCGGACGATTCCCCACTCCTAGGGAAGTCGAGGACCAATATGGGAGACCTTAACTTATTAACGCAGACGGGTTTGAAACCATCTGCGATGGGGGAGCTGGAATTGCTGCCAGTTCTCTTTACATTGTCACCTGACCGCCGCTTTGCTGCAAAGGATATAACCGCAGGTGACACACTTTCCGACCTCAAACTACTTATACAGAAGGAGCGCCTATGAAGCTTAACGATACCTATTCCCAGATGTTTCCCGGCTACCCCGATGCCCTCAGCCTTCAGCAGGCATCCGAAATGCTCAACCTGAATCGCCACACGGTAGGGGAACTCATTCGTTCCCGCCGCCTGTTTGCGCTGCGGATCGGACGCACCTACCGCATCCCAAAGCTGAGCGTCATCGAGTTCCTGCTCACCGGGCAGAGTGCGTTTCCGGCTGGAAATCCGCCGCTGGATGTGGTATGCTGTGATTGCAGCAACGGACAGCACGCCTGTTAAACCACAAGGAGGTTTATGATGAAAACAACAGGGTCTGTCCAAGAGAAAAATGGACGTTTCTATTTCGTACTCAACCTTTACGATGCCAATGGCAAACGGAAGATCAAGTGGATCTCCACCGGCCTGACCGTGCGTGGCAACAAGCGCAAAGCCGAGGCGATGCTCCACGAAGTCCTGCTCCGCTATGACGAAACGGGCGAACTGCCCACAGGGCGGGGCGGAGCCTACGAAAAAGTAGATGCTAAAACCGCCAAGCCCTTGCCGCTGCCCCTCCAGCCCGTCAACAAGTCGGAGATGTTGTTTCTGGATTATCTCAACGAGTGGATTCAGATTCACAAGGCATCCATCCAGACCGCCACTTTCATCAGCTATAACCAGATGATTCAGGGCCGCATCACGCAGTACTTCAAGCCACTGGGTTTGAAGCTCTGTGAGGTCACACCGCAAGTGCTGGACGAGTTTCAGGAGAAGATCCTGCTGGATGGCTGCACCACCAACACCGTTATCCACTACCACGCCATCTTCGGCAAGGCGTTCAAGGATGCCGTCCGCAAGGATTATCTGGAAACCAACCCGATGCTGAAAGTTGACCGCCCGAAAAAGAACAGCTTCCGGCCCAACTTCTACTCCAAGGATGAAGTCCAGCAGCTGCTGGAAGTATCGCAGGATGACCCCCTGCACCTGTGCATCCTCATTACGGCCTACTATGGCCTGCGC
>OHGU01000428.1_pt1 | contig 9075 bp, 9 predicted proteins | sample 1567871 | NCBI WGS metagenome assembly OHGU01 (sample SAMEA3879595, study PRJEB24766) | human gut metagenome | biome: human-associated habitat; feature: feces | place: USA | collected 1985/1987 | reverse complement strand
CAGTATTTCAGTTTTCGCGAAAATAAATTGTTATAACACAAGAAAAGGGAGAAGACAATGAGTAACAATATTTATGGTATTGACTTCGGTACATGTAATTTTAAAGTATTCAGTAAATCCAGTGGAAAAGTGATATCTGAAAAAAACACCATTGCCATTATCAACAAAACGCAGATTTATGCGTATGGTGATGATGCCTATGCAATGTATGAAAAAGCACCGGAAAGCATCAACGTTACGTTTCCGGTTTCTACGGGAGTGATCGCAGATTACAATTTTCTGCAGACCATGATTTTTGATTATATTGAGAAAAAATTAAAAGGAAGAGTAAAGAATGCAGAATTTCTTGTCGCAGTACCGACAGACATTACCGATGTAGAAAAACGTGCATTCTTTGAACTTTTTTATAAAAGCAAATTTCGTCCGAAAAACGTTATGCTCTGTGAAAAACCACTTGCAGATGCCGTTGGACTTGGAATTGATGTAAATCAGCCTACCGGAGTCATGGTCGTGGATATGGGAGCAGACACGATCGAAATTTCTGTGATTTCTCTCGGAGGACTTGTACTCAGTGATTTGATGCATTTCGGGTCCAATCGTCTCGATGAGTCTATCATCAGCTATATCCGCAGGGAATTTAACCTTGTGATCGGAAAGAAAACCGCCAAAGCATTAAAAGAAGAGCTTGGAAGCGGACTTCCGGGAAGACAGGAAACGATGACCGTTGTTGGTCTGGATGTCGTAAGCGGTCTTCCGGTGGAACGTGAAATTACCGCAGAGGTTGTCTATGAAGCAATCAGAGCAAATCTTGAATCGATCTGTTCGTCTATCAAACTGATTCTGGAGAAAACACCACCGGAACTTGCAAAAGATATTATCCATTCCGGAATCTATATCACAGGCGGAAGTTCCCAGATTCATGATCTGGATAAATTGTTTGCAGATATCACAGGAATTGATATCAATACCTGTGAAGAACCGGAAGAGTGCGTTGTGCGTGGTCTTGTAAAAATTGTTTCCGACAGCAAATACAAACATCTTGCCTTCAGCATGAAAAGTAAGATCTTGATTTAGGGGAAAGTATGAAACGAAAACCAAAATTTGTTCTTCCCACAAAATATATATTGCTTATCTTAAGCGGTGTATGTATTGTGGCAATATTACTCAGTTTTACACTCGGCATATCCGGCGGACCATTAAATACTGTCGCCGGATATGTATTTATCCCAATGCAGCGCGGCATTAATTCTGTTGGCAGCTGGATTGGTGAAAAAGCAGACAATCTAAAAAAATTAAATGATGTTATGGCAGAAAATGAAGACCTGAAACGTCAGGTGGATGATCTGACCACGGAATTAAATACCATTAAATTAGAGCAGTACGAGCTTGACAATTTAAGAGAACTTTTAAAACTGGATCAGAAATATCCAAGTTACGATAAAGTTGCAGCAAATGTTATCGGAAAAGACGGAGGCAACTGGTTTACGAATTTTACGATTGACAAGGGATCTAACGATGGAATCGAAGTGGACATGAACGTGATCGCGGGAAGTGGTCTTGTAGGAATTGTCACAGACGTAGGACCAAACTATGCAAAAGTTTCTGCTATCATAAATGATACCATAAAAGTCAGTGGTATGGTTACAACCACATCGGATAACCTGATCGTAAATGGCAGTTTACAGAATATGAATGAAAATATGGTCATTGAATTTTCAAATCTCAATGATAAGGACAATAAAGTTGCCATCGGTGATCCCGTCGTTACTTCTTATGTATCAAACCGCTATCAGCAGGGAATTCTGATCGGTTATATCAGTACACTTACCATGGATTCTAATAATCTTACAAAGTCGGGTACCATTACACCGGCGGTCGATTTTGAGCATATCGAAGAAGTTCTTGTCATTTTAAATAAGAAACAGACAGCAGAATCTTAGAAATAGAGGTTATTTATGAGAAGAAAGATTACCGTATTTATTATTATTGGCGTCTGCTATCTGTTGCAAACGACATTTTTTGACACACTTTCCTTTGCATCCATATCACCAAACCTTCTGATTATCGTAACATCGTCCTTTGGTTTTATGCGTGGACGCAAAGAAGGGCTTTTTATCGGTTTTTTCTGCGGACTGCTCTTAGATATTTTCGGTGGAGGTGTTCTTGGATTTTACAGCCTTTTATATATGTATATCGGTTATATCAATGGAATGTTCCGTAAACTTTTTTATCCGGAAGATATTAAACTGCCGCTTGTCCTGATTGCAGGCAGTGATTTAAGCTGCAACCTTCTGATTTATTTTATTATGTTTCTTTTTCGAAACAGATACGACTTTAACTACTATTTTTTACAATTAATGATACCAGAGTTGGTTTATACCATGGTTATAACAATTTTTTTGTATTTCATAATTTTAAAGATAAACCAGAAACTGGAAGCAATCGAGAAAAGGAGTGCAAGCAAATTTGTTTGATAATATAAAAGAAGCATGCCGTATGTTTTTTAAATCGCGGCTGGTTGTAGCAACAGTTGTGATGATTCTGCTGTTTTCCATTCTTCTGTGGCGTATTTTTTCTCTTCAGATTGTAAATGGAAAAGAATATCAGGACAATTATACGTTCAAAATCGTCAAGGAACGCACCTTAAACAGTACACGCGGAAATATTTATGACCGCAATGGCAACCTGCTCGCCTACAATGAACTGGCATATTCCATTACGATCGAGGATAATGGTACTTACAGTTCTACGAAAGCAAAAAATGCAGCGATCAATGCAGAAATTGCACAGGTCGTAACCGCACTTGAAGAAAATGGAGACTCCATTGTCAACGATTTTAAAATATTGCTGGATGACAATGGCAATTACAGTTATAACATAGAAGAATCCGGCGCAACCTGGAAACGTTTTCTGGCAGATGTGTTTGGAGAGGCTTCATTTGAAAGTATGCAGGAAGATGAATCTGACATCATTTCCCGCAACAAACTTGATTTTAAACCGACGGAAGCAACCGCTGCACAGGTTATGCAATATCTGGCGGGCAGCAACCGTTATGCCATTGGAACCGAATATGATGATGCAATGGCATATAAGATTACTGTTGTACGTTTTTCCATGGCACAAAATGCCTATCAGAAATATATTGCAACAACGATCGCAACGAACGTTTCCGAGGAATCGGTTGCCTATATCAGCGAACACGCTGCAGAATTGCAGGGGGTTGAAGTATTAGAGGATACCATACGAAAGTACAACGATAGTGAATATTTTTCTTCCATTATCGGTTACACCGGAAAAATATCCACCGACGAATACAATAAACTTTCAGAGACAGATGATTCCTATACTTTAAATGACGTAGTCGGTAAACTTGGTATTGAACAGTATATGGACAGCGATTTAAAAGGTGAGAAAGGTCATGAAAAGCTCTATGTGGATTATCTTGGAAAAGCGGTAAAAGTCATTGAACACGAAGAACCGCAGGCAGGAAATGATGTCTATCTGTCTATCGACAAAGATCTTCAGATTGCAGTATATAAGCTTTTAGAGCAGGAGATTGCCGGAATCGTATACTCCAATATTGATAATCCTGGATCAGATATCAATATTCCGATCACAGATGTCTATTTTGCACTGATTAACAATAATGTGATTGATTTTTCACATTTTTCAGAAGAAAATGCATCCCCCACGGAACGGGAAGTACAGCAGATCTTTGCCAGCAGACAAAATGCTGTAATTGAACAGATACGCACCGAACTGACCGGAAGTGCACCGACACCATTTGCATCGATGACAGAGGAATATCAGGATTATTTTACCTATATCATAAAAAATATGCTTCATGATAACAATATCCTGTTAAAGAAAAATATTGATACGTCCGATGAGGTTTACCTTCAATGGCAGAATGGGGCGATTGGCCCGCAGGAGTATTTAAACCATGCAATTGCCAAAGGGTGGATCGACATTACAAAGTTTTCCGTAAGTGAAAAATATTCAGATTCTACTGAAATATATGATGCATTGTGTGATTATATTCTAAATGATATCAGTACAGATTCAGATTTTACAAAAATTATATATGAATATTTAATCCAGACCGATGCAATTACCGGAAGACAGCTTTGTCTGATCTTATTTGATCAGAATATTCTGGCATTTGACGAGGATGATATTGCAGGATTATCAGGCGGCACAATTGCACCGGCTTCCTTTATCAAGGAAAAGATCCAGAATCTTGAAATTACACCGGCACAGCTTGCCTTAGATCCATGTGCGGGCTCCTGTGTGATCACAGATACAAAGACAGGGGAAGTTCTCGCTTTGGTAAGTTATCCTGGATACGACGGTAACAGGCTTGCAAACACCGTCGATTCCGATTACTTCAACAGCCTGCAGCAAAATAATGCAAGACCTCTGTACAATTATGCAACCCAGCAGCGGACGGCACCTGGTTCTACATTTAAAATGGTATCAGCGACGGCAGGTCTTGCAGAACATGTGATCAGTACGACGGAGCAGATCCAGGATCTTGGAGTGTACAAAAACGTAAGCAATGAACCGAGATGCTGGATTTATCGTTCTTTCCACGGATCACATGGTCTTATTAATGTGTCTGAAGCACTTAGAGATTCCTGTAACTACTTCTTCTATGAAGTTGGTTACCGTCTCAGTACCAATAATTATGCAATGAGCTACAATAATGATGCCGCAGAAAACGGTATTGAAAAAATTCAGAAATATGCTTCACTTTATGGCCTGAATGAAACAACCGGCATAGAAATTGAAGAGAGCAAACCGCAGGTCGCAGATAGTTTCCCTGTCATGGCTGCCATTGGTCAGAGTAATAATAACTACTCCACGATACAGCTCGCCAGATATGTTACTGCCGTTGCAAACAGTGGTACCGTATATAATTACACACTTTTAAACAAAGTAACGGATTCTGACGGAAACACATTAAAACAATACGAACCGGAGATACGCAATACCGTGGATGTCTTAAGTGACAGTGACTGGGATGCCATTCATACCGGTATACGCATGGTGGTTGAAAATACAAAAGAATTCGATGGATTTCCAATCGAGGCAGCCGGCAAGACAGGTACGGCACAGGAGGATCTGAAACGGCCAAACCACGCTTTGTTTGTCGGTTATGCTCCGTACGATAATCCTGAAATATCAATTGCAACGCGTATTGCAAATGGATATACTTCCCACAATGCGGCAGAAGTTTCAAAGAAGATCCTTGCATACTATTTCAAAGTTGAAGATGCTGATTCTCTGTTAAACGGACAGGCTGAGAATATTAATGCTACATCAAATGGTGTAAATGATTAACATTTGAATAATTCCCGTTTTTTTGCGGGTTTTATTAATAAATCAAAACAGGAGGTTCCCTCATGGGTGAAGTGATTACTTTTACCTCAGGAAAAGGCGGCGTTGGCAAAACGACAACCACAGCTAACGTTGGCGCAGGACTTTCACTGTTAGATAAAAAAGTCGTATTGGTAGATACTGATATCGGCTTACGAAATCTTGATGTTGTCATGGGACTGGAAAACCGGATCCTCTATAATCTGGTGGATGTGCTAAGCGGCAGATGCAGGGCGAAACAGGCAATCATCCGGGACAAACGATTCCCGAATCTCTCTGTGATACCGTCATCCTGTACAAAAGAAAAAATTCTGCTTGATTCTGATCAGATGAAACATCTGTTTGATGATCTAAGACAGGAATTTGATTATATATTAGTTGACAGTCCCGCAGGTATCGATCAGGGATTTTTACTTGCCATTACGGGAGCCGACCGCATTGTAGTGGTCACAACACCTCAGATTGCAGCCATTCATGATGCTGATTGTGTACTTCAGATATTAAAAACACATTATACGGTAAAAACAGAACTTCTGATCAATGGTTTTCGCAAGCACATGGTAAAAGACGGAGATATGCTAAATATCGATGATATCTGTGAACTTTTAGATGTGCCATTACTTGGTGTCGTGCCGGAAGATGAACAGATCATCATTGCCCAGAACCATGGCGAACCGTTGCTGCATCTGGATGGAAATAAAAAGAATGCATTACTTTCTGAGCTCTGCTACAACAATATTGCACGGCGAATCACAGGTGAGGAAGTGCCTCTGTTAAATTACATAAAACAGGGCAGTATTTTTTCGAAGATATTTTTTAAAAAGAAACCTGTGAAAGGAGCGCTGCATGTTTAAAACCCATTCCGGAAATGTTGCAAAAGAGCGCTTAAAGCTGATGATGAATGCAGACCATCAAAAACTGGATGATGCCACTATGGAACTGATCCGTCAGGAGATAGGCTGTGTTATCACGAAATATGTGGTTATAGAGCCGGAGAACATTGAGATTAAAGTAATGTTAAAGGATTACAAGAAAAGAGAGTAGGATAATGTCTAAACTTTATAAACTAAAGAATTACAAACTCATACTGGTCATATATGTTCTGATATTAAATACCCTGGGGGTCTTTCTGGTTGGGAGCGCAAGCCCCGGGGATCAGAAAAAACAGATCATCGGTATGGTGAGCGGTATTGTCATCATGGTGATTTTATCTCTGATCGATTACAGTTTTATCCTCCGTTTTTCCTGGATCATATATCTGCTGGCAGTCGGTCTCTTAGCACTGGTACTTGTCGCGGGTGATTCTTCAAAAGGAGCACAGCGCTGGTTTGAGATTGGCGGTATCCGCTTTCAGCCATCCGAACTTGTAAAAATACTTTTGATTTTATTTTTCGCGTATTATTTCATGAAATATGAGGAGAAGATCAATACGGTAAGAGTGATTGTTTCTTCGTTTGTGTTACTTGCGATTCCGCTGTTTTTAATCTATAAACAGCCAAATCTGTCGACAATGATTGTAATTACCTTAGTTTTTTGCGCATTATTATTTATGGCAGGCTTAAATTACAAACTGGTCGTCGGTGTGCTGATCGTATGTATTCCGGTCGGACTGATTGGAATGACACTGATCATACAGGATAAAATCCCATTCATCCACGCTTATCAGCTGGGGCGTATCATGGCATGGCTTTATCCGGACGATTATCCGGATCTTGCCTACCAGCAGCAGAATTCGATCATGGCGATCGGTTCCGGACTATTATGGGGAAAAGGACTTAACAATACGGATCCGACTTCGGTCAAAAACGGAAACTTTATTTTGGAACCTCAAAATGACTTTATTTTCGCGGTTGCAGGTGAAGAACTTGGATTTGTGGGCAGTGCAGTGATCATAATTCTCTTGCTTTTCATCACGATTGAGTGTATATTTATTGCTAGAAAAGCAAAAGACACAGCAGGCAGACTGATCTGTTGTGGTGTAGGTGCGCTGATTGGTTTTCAGACTTTTGTCAATATCGGTGTGGCGAGCGGGCTTCTGCCAAATACAGGTGTAACACTTCCGTTTGTCAGCTACGGACTTACATCATTATGGTCTTTGTATATAGGTATCGGGCTTGTCTTAAATGTCGGGCTTCAGCCGAAAAAATATTAACAACAGGGGGTCCTACAACATGAACATTGGATTAATAGCACACGATTCAAAAAAGAAACTGATGCAGAATTTCTGCATTGCCTATCGGGGTATACTTTGCAAAAATGAGCTTTATGCAACTGGAACGACCGGAAGACTGATCGAAGAGGTTACAAATTTAAACGTTCATAAATATCTGGCAGGACATTTAGGCGGGGCTCAGCAGTTAGGGGCTCAGATCGAGCACAACGAGATCGATCTTGTCATTTTTCTTCGTGATCCGTTGACACCAAAATCACACGAACCGGATGTCAACAATGTCGTAAAAATCTGTGATACACACAACATACCGCTTGCAACAAATCTTGCTACCGCAGAACTTCTGATCAAATCTTTAGACAGAGGCGATTTAGAGTGGCGTGAAATGTACAAATAACAGAAACGAATAATAGAATACACACTTTGTGAACATTCTATTATTAAGAATAAAATATATACGCAGGATATACCTTTATCTGGTGTATCCTGCGTATTTTATGAAAGGAATTTTAACATGAAACGATTGCTATCTGTTCTGTGTACTACAGCACTTTTACTTGGCAGCATTACCGGTTGTGGCAAAGAGGAGGTTACACTGGAACAGCCTTATGATATTTATGAAACGACCGGAAGTCTTGGTCTTGGAACAACTGTTTCTGCCGGTGCACAGGAATATTTTTCAAAAGACCTGTGTGTAGCCGATGACGTTTCACTTGGTACAGATACAACGGATTCACAGGTTGCAGAAGGCGCCGGTACTTTTAATCTGGCAACAAATGAGATTGTCTATGCAAAAAATATATATGAGAGACTATATCCGGCAAGTACAACAAAAATTCTGACCGCATATATTGCATTAAAGTATTGCACAGATTTAAGCCAGACGGTCACGATCAGTGAAAACGCTGCGAATCAGGCCTCCGATTCCTCTGTCTGCGGCCTTCATGCCGGAGATGTGATCCGCATGGATGACCTTTTATATGGTATGATGCTGCGAAGCGGTAATGATGCTGCGATTTCAATCGCAGAGTCGATTTCAGGGAGTGTGGAAGAATTTGCGGCACTGATGAACAAAGAAGCAGCCGCACTGGGGGCGACACAGTCTCATTTTGTCAACCCAAACGGACTTCCGGATGAAAATCATTATACCTCTGTATATGATCTGTATCTGATTTTCCGTGCGGCATTACAGAATGAAACATTTGTCCAGATCATAAGCACGACTTCCTATGATGTAACCTATCAGGCAGGAGATGGTACAATAGAAGAACATACCTGGGAAAATACAAACCAGTATCTGAGCGGTCACGCAAAATCTCCGGACGGTTTTACCGTAATTGGCGGTAAAACGGGTACAACCGGTGCTGCAGGATACTGTCTGGTGCTTTATTCCATGAATGAACAGTCACAGCCAATTATTTCTATTGTTCTGAAAGCAGACGGAAAATCAAACCTTTATCTGTTAATGAATGAAATGTTATCCGGTTTTGCAAATTAATTGAAAATATTATTGTTTTTTTTGTGTT
>OHGU01000426.1_pt1 | contig 9088 bp, 6 predicted proteins | sample 1567871 | NCBI WGS metagenome assembly OHGU01 (sample SAMEA3879595, study PRJEB24766) | human gut metagenome | biome: human-associated habitat; feature: feces | place: USA | collected 1985/1987 | reverse complement strand
GCTGCATAATCACGGAAGGTCTGTGGCAGTCTGGATGAATAGAATACAGTAAGATTTGGTTCCGGTGCCGGTCCCATATTCTCTAAAGTATGAAGGAAACGGAAGTCTGTCCTGGTTACCATGGAACGTCCGTCTACACCTGTTCCTGCTACATCAAGGGTTGCCCATACAGGGTCACCGGAGAATAACTGGTTATAAGAAGGAATACGTGCGAATTTAACCATACGAAGTTTCATTGTGAAATGGTCAATCAGCTCCTGAGCCTGCTGCTCGGTAAGAATTCCCTTATCCATATCTCTCTTAATATAAATATCAAGGAAAGTAGAAACACGTCCTACTGACATTGCTGCACCGTTCTGTGTCTTGATTGCTGCAAGGTATCCGAAGTATAACCACTGAACAGCCTCTTTTGCATTGGTTGCAGGTCTTGAAATATCATATCCGTAAATCTCAGCCAGTTTCTTCATGTCTTCCAGACATTTAATCTGCTCTGCAATTTCTTCTCTTAAACGGATGACGTCATCTGTCATCTGTCCGCATCCGCAGTTGGCTTTGTCTTTCTTCTTCTCAGCGATTAAGTAATCCAGTCCGTATAATGCTACACGGCGGTAATCACCTACAATACGTCCACGACCGTAGGTATCCGGAAGACCTGTTAAAATCTTAGCATGACGAACCTTCATCATTTCCGGTGTATAAGCATCAAATACTGCTGTATTGTGTGTCTTATGATACTTGGTGAAAATTTCTTTTAATTTATCATTTACTTCATAACCGTAGGTCTCACATGCCTGAACAGCCATCTTGATTCCACCATATGGCATGAAAGCTCTCTTTAATGGTTTATCAGTCTGAAGACCAACTACCTGCTCTAAATCTTTTAAGCTTTCATCAATATATCCCGGACCATAAGCTGTAATTCCGGTTACAACCTCTGTCTCCATATCAAGAACGCCGCCCTTGGCACGCTCTTCTTTCTGTAATTTCTGAAGTGCCCCCCATAGCTTGTTGGTTGCATCTGTCGGCTCAGCTAAAAAGCTCTCATCTCCATCATATGGAGTGTAGTTGTCCTGAATAAACTGACGAACATTGATTTCCTCTTTCCAGAGACGTCCTTCGAATCCATCCCACTCTTTCATTTCAATCATTACGATATCCTCCTAAAAAATGTATTCAGTATGAACACTGAATGGTTACTAAATTTACTGTCAACAGACTTTTTATTCATCGGCTTGAATTAGTCTTGTTTAACTGTAGTTAGTATATACTGACCATTATTTTTTTGTCAATATCTTTTGATGTTCAAAATAACATACACAAAAGAAAACGAGCCAGTCCTCCAGGTTCATCGCCCAGACGGTCGGCTCGTTTTCGTTATACTTCATGTGGTTTTTCCACTTATCCGTCAGTCATATAACGGTTTTATCATAGACTATTTCTTTTCTGATTGCAATAGCTTGTGAAAACTTTTTATCAACTATTTTTTCCGTTTTATCTGTTCTTTCGCTACAATACTTTGGAAAGGAAGTCGCAAAGACGCGGATTCTGTGGATTGGCGAAGAATTCTGCCGGTGTATTCTCTTCCTGAATCTGTCCTTCATTGATAAACATGACACGGCTTGCCACTTCTCTTGCAAATCCCATTTCGTGCGTTACCACTACCATAGTCATTCCGTCCTGTGCCAGTTCTTTCATAATTTCAAGAACTTCTCCTACCATTTCCGGATCCAGTGCGGAAGTCGGCTCGTCAAATAACATGACATCCGGATTCATTGCCAGTGCTCTTGCAATTGCAATACGCTGTTTCTGTCCACCGGAAAGCATTGCCGGATAGGTATCTGCTTTATCAGACAGTCCGACTCTCATCAAAAGCTCGTCCGCACGCTTAGATGCCTCTTCCTTATTCATAAGTCCGGTCTGAACCGGTGCCAGCATGATATTTCCTTTTACGGTATAATTCGGGAACAGATTGAACTGCTGGAATACCATTCCAATCTTCTGACGCATCTTGTTGATGTCTACGGATTTATCCGTGATATCTGTTCCTTCAAAAGTAATCACACCGGAAGTCGGCTCCTCTAAAAGATTTAAGGAACGTAAGAATGTGGATTTACCACAACCGGATGGTCCGATGATGGCAACCACCTCTCCCTGGGCGATTTCTGTGGAGATACCATTTAATACATTTACATTTCCAAAGGATTTACACAAATCCTTTACTTCAATCAATACCTTCTTATCGCTCATTTGTTCTCAACCTCGTTTCCAGTTTATGTACACCAGCCGTTAAAATCATAACGATTATCAGGTAGATAATTGCAACACCGAACAATGGTAAGAACGGGTCATAGGTCTGGCTACGGATGATATCGCCACCCTTTGTCAGATCCGGGATTGCAATATATCCACTGATGGAAGTCTCTTTCAGTAAGGTAATAAACTCATTTGCCAGTGCCGGAAGTACATTCTTAAATGCCTGTGGCAGAATAATCAGACGCATGGTCTGCGAATAATTCAGTCCGAGGCTTCGTCCAGCTTCAAACTGTCCTTCGTCTACAGACATGATTCCGGAACGTACAATCTCTGCCACATAGGCAGCCGAATTCAAACCAAAAGCGATTACAGCCACTGCAATCTTATTATCGAGTGCAACCAGAATAATATAGTACATAATCAAAAGCTGTACCATCGTAGGGGTTCCACGCCATATGGTAAGATACACTTTACATATAAAATTCAAAACATTTAATCCACCATGTTTATCATGGGTGGAACGGATAATTGCGACTAAAAATCCAACCACAATACCCAGAAGTACTGCAAGCACTGCAATAAGCAGTGTATTGCCAAGGCCACGTAACAGATAAAGATATCTGTCTTTCTCTATAAAATCCTGTTGAAAGCTGCTTAAAAAATCGCTCAAGGTCTTTCCTCCTATACCGATTATTTATTTCTTACTACAATAACCTGGCTTGCTGTTGCATAAGTATCTGTAAAGTCAATGTTCTTAAGACGGTCTTCTTTTACAGTCATTCCTGCTGCACCAAAATCTGCTTTGCCGGAAGATACTGCTGCGATGATTGCATCAAATTCCATATCTTCAATCTCTAAATCATAGCCAAGCTTGTCACAGATTGCTTTTGCGATGTCTGCATCGATACCAACTACATTGTCACCATCATAATATTCGTATGGCTCAAACTGTGCATTGGTTGCCATGGTAAGTTTTCCGTTTGGATATTCTGTTCCCTCCGGAGTCTCATATGGATGCTCTCCTGTTTCATCACCAATATAGTTGCTGATGATAGTATCGATTGTTCCGTCGGCTTTTAACTCTTCGATTGCTTTGTTGAATTCGTCTGTTAAATCTGTGTTATCTTTTGCGATACAGATTGCATATTCCTCTGCATCAAAGGTATCATCTAAGATTTTCAAGTCATCATTCTTCTCAACAAATGCCTCTGCAGGCTGCTTGTCGATGATTACACAGTCGATCTTACCGGTCTTTAATGCCTGGATTGCATCAGAACCTTTGTTATAACGCTCTACGGTGCTTCCTTCGTCCTCATATGCTGTTGCATCGGCATCTCCGGTTGTTCCAAGCTGAACACCGATTTTCTTTCCCGGAAGGTCATCCTTGGAATTTACTGTGTTTGCAGCTACAGATGAGCCACATCCTACCATTGCTACTGTCATTGCTGCAGTTAATAAAAGTGCTGCAAATTTCTTCATGTTCTTCATATTTATTCCTCCTCTGATTATAATTATGTGAATTTAGATTTCATACAGCATCATAAAATATATCAACATAACGCCTAGTATAGCATGATTCCGCCTATTTCACAAGTACCCGGAGAGTATTTATCCGCATTTAAAAATACATTTTTCCATGTATTTTTAAACAGGCGGTACCTCAGTAGTTTGCATATTCGCTTCATAATTGTTATAATGTGCCAAGAAAAGTGATGATACTTGAGGAGGTTTTTTCATGAAGCGATTTGGCAGAATTATGTTCTGTTTTCTTCCGGCTCTGCTGGCATTTGGCCTGCAGCAGCTTATCTCCATTCCGGCAGTAGGGCTTGCCCTGCTGGGTGGTTTTTATACCAAAGGGGCAACTTCTATCGATGACTGTATGGATGCATTTTTAAATATTATTTCCACCGCCAATTTTAATGCCGGTGTCAGTGCAGCCTACGGTACTGTTGCCCTTGTGGTATTTGCCTACTGGTATTATAAAAAGTTCCGGCAGACAGAACCGGAAAATGTACGGAAACCTTTTAATATTCCGGTTATCTTCGGCATTCTTATTACTGCAGTAGGATTACAGTATATTACCAATTACATTGTATCTTTTACTGCAGCCATTAACCCGCACTGGCTGGAATATTACAGTAACCTGGTAGAATCGGTGGGACTGGATGAGCCTTCCCTGATTCTGGTTCTCTATTCCGTTCTGATTGGGCCGGTCTGTGAAGAACTGATTTTCCGTGGACTGACTTTAAAATATGCCAAAAGAGCAATGCCTTTCTGGATTGCAAATCTCTTGCAGGCACTGCTCTTTGGTGTGTTCCATATGAATATGATTCAGGGTGTTTATGCTTTTGTGGTAGGAATTGTTCTTGGATTTATCTGCGAGAAAAGCCGCAGCATTTATCCTTCCATGCTTTTCCATATCCTCTTTAACATCTGGGGAACCTTCTCCCCGGACTGGTTTATGTATAAAGCAGATACCGTTCCGTTCTTCTTCCTGTGGTTCTTTGTTGGTGCCGGACTACTGGTTGCAGGACTGCTCCTCTTTTTCTTTGGAGTAAATAAAAAATATCCCAAAATTGAAAATTCATATTATTCTTAATATCCTTTTGCAATTTTCTTTCCCTGCAAAAGGCTCTGGTTTTGATTTACAAAGGAGCGTGTCCGCTCTTTTAATAATAATTTTCGTCCTTCCGGGGTTCTTGTATATACCACATGGTATGGTCCAAGAGCCCTTTTCATATGCTTTTCAAAAATCAGGGCACGCTCCTTTTGTCTTCCGAATATTTCCGGGACACTGTAACACTCTCTTGATGTGCCAAAGATTTTTTCCCGGATAAGAAGATACCTTGGGTTATCAATAACACCCCACAATTCTTCCATGCAGGCAGAATAGGTTGTCTTATCTCTGGTGGTTCCACCTTTAAGCCAGGTACCTACCACAAGTCCGTTAAAGGATTCTACTTCTGTCCTGCAATGGGCACCATCCTCTAATTCCCCGCATTCCCTCAATGCATCTAGCATTGCTTCGCTAAGCTGTTTCATCCGTCTTGCCGGGGTGCTGAATTTAAACAGACGTATCCCCTGATAGACAATTCCGGCAAATGCGGCTAACAGCGCAATTCCAAGTAACAGGAATGCCGGATGATTACCAAGCTTCTGTGCCATCATTCTTCCACTCATTAAGAGTATTGCAAGTATCACCTGTATGATTTCTATACAGACCGCATTAATAAAGATATATCCGGTTTCTATTTCTTTTGCTGCAATTTCATCTATCTGTTCTATTTCCATCTGATTTCGCACTTCCTGTAAGGACTGGTTCCATCGCTGCCTCAATGCATTTCTGTCCTTTGCACGCTCAAGCATCATGCGGTTTGCTTTATCTACCTCATATTTTGATGTTATCTTTGGAATGTCCAGCCGACCGATTCCGCTTTCAATTACATCTTCCCTGCAGGATACTCCTAAAAATGATTCAAACCGGCGTTCCAGCATTTCATAATCGCCCTCTGCATCGGTATTACTCTGCTGTCCCCGCTCTTTTGGAAAAATGCATGCAAGATGCCAGATGTTTCCGGTCTTATCCGGCTGCTCTCTGTCGGTACGGATTGCTCTTCCACGCATCTGGTTACTCAGCATAAAAGACCCTACATAGGTTGCCAGTATCAGGGAATTGATGCACGGTGCATCCCAGCCTTCTCCCAGCAATGACTTGGTTCCAATCAATGTATGAATCTCTCCCTGACGGAATAACTCCGTCACAACAGCTACGGTGTGGGTGCTCTTTCCCTTTATCATAAGCTGTCCGTATCCGGTATCTCCCAGTGGATTCAACGTTCCGCTGCAGCCATACTGTGCCAGCAATTCCGGCAGTTTTGCTTCGACTTCCATTGGAACTATTATCACTGTCCCACTCAGCACACCAAGACGGATTCCAGCCATGTTCTGCCGCCTTAAATATTCAAAAATCGGCACTGCACCAAGCTCTGTGACCAGTGTATCTTTACTTCCAATCTCCGGCAATTTGTCTTTCTTAATATAATCGCAGAGAACCAGAAGGCGTAAATCATTTTCCAGCGCCTCATACTCAGCCTGCACAATGGTATGGATGCTCTCCATCTTTCCCTGGCTTTTCATAAGTACCTTTTTAATGGCTTCATTATCCCGCAGTGCAACCTTGTTCCGGTAGATGGCTCCTGCCTCTTTTAATTCCTGCAGCAGGCTTTCCCGCTCTGCTTCCATCATGGTATAGGACTCTCTGTCCTCATAAAGAACACCCTGCAGTAACACTTCCATCCAGTGTGCATCCATTCCAGGCAGCTTTCCCTTTGTTCCGATGAGCTTCCTTAAATAACCGGAAAATGGAATCCCTTTTGCCTGGCAGTATACCAGCAGCGCTGTAAAATACTCCGGTTTATCTAAGAACCGCTCACTGTATTCTTCCGGATGCATAAGCCCCTGATGGGAAGATACGATTCTTCGCAAAGTCTCATCTGCCATCATTTTCTGCACCTGCATCTGCATCCGCTTCTGATGTTCCCTGACATATGCTTCCTCTTCTCTTGTCGGCCAGTTAAAATAAACATAGTCCTGATGTGGGCAGAGACTTCCTTCTCTTACCAGTTCCGGTGTAAAGATTTCTTCATCAATCGGTCCGCACATATCGATATAACGCTTCCACTGTGCCGGTGTACTGTCATAAGGCGGTGTTGCTGTCAATGCAATGATTTTCATATCCGGCAGCTTGTCTAAGAAAGTCTCCAGTGCCTTCCACCACTCACTGCGAAGGTGATGCGCCTCATCCAGACAAATTGTTGTAATACCGGCTTCCTTTACTGCCTTAAAAATATCGAAATCCCGGTAGTCAACCTCCGTTTCCTTCTCTCCATCTGCTTCTTCTGTCACTCCGCCGGCTGCCACTTTACTGTCTGCCGCATCTACTCCATCCACCGCTTCACTGGCTGCTGCATCTTCCTCTGCCGCTTCCCCGCTGTCCTCTTCCAGTGTGCCCTGCTCCCGCTTCATAGCACTGTACAATGCCTGATAAGTCGTTGCAGTCATCTGTTTCATCTGTTTCAAATTATTGGATAATATTTCCTGCGGATCTGCCTGCTCGGTTAAGAAGCCCTCCTGTATACGCATCAGCCATTGCTGGCGGATGGTAATGCTGGGTGAAAAAATAAGGCAGGGTGCTCCCAGCCTCCGAATCAGTTCTATTCCAAGTGTAGTCTTGCCGGAACCCGGCGCTGCCACAATATGTATCTTTCCATCCTTCAAATACTGCTGCGCATGCAAGAGTACTCTTTCCTGATAATCTCTCCACTTTCCCCGAAATTGCAGGATTCCCTCATATCCTGTGTTCATAAATTTCCCTCCATCATCATTTTGACAAATGCAGTATCGCGATATATCCACGGTTCCTTCGAAAATGGCTCATTTGCTTTTACAATCTCTTCCGGTGTCATCCATTCCAGATGATAGCCTTTTGCCTTCTCGCTTTCTGTCATATGCGGTTCTGTTGTTCTCTCCTCAACTGTGCAGGCAAAGAAATAGGTGTGACAGTGATATATTTTATCTGTTTCAAATAAATCACGGCGTTTTTCTTCTATCTCGCCCAACAGCTGCATACTTCCCGGGCATAATATCAATCCGCCCTCTTCTAATACTTCTCTGGAAAGTGCCGTTTCAAAATCTTCCTCACCATCCATGCCGCCGCCTAATATTTTGCAGTCCCCTGCCCTGCCGCGCTGGACTGCAATTTTTCCATTCTTTTCTATGATTGCCCGGACGCACTTTCTTTCAAATACCGGCATGCCAACCTCATAATCTTTTTTATCTGAAATTTTCTCAAAGTATTCAGACATAAATTGTGCAAGGTAAAAAGCTAAATCTCTTTGATTATGATATTTTAGCCCTCTGATTAATTTTTGAAGATTTTTTGAATAAATCCCTGCGCAATAAACTTTTTTACCTTTAACCGTTCTGGAAGGTTTTACAGGCAAAAAGTCCATTTCTTCGTAACATTTGGAACACATTTTTACGGCTTCTTTTGAACTTTTGCAAAAGTAGCATTTTTTCTTATATATCCAGTCAAGAAGATCAGTTAATCGTTTTAGCATAACAGGATTATACTACAAAATTACCTACATTTAGTTTTTCCGTTCCAGCTAAGGTCATTACATCTTAAGTAATCCATATTCCCATGAGTAATTACCCAGGCTGAGCAGCCGTAACCGTTTAATATACCGGGTTTATCAAGATTGCAATATGTATCAAATGGAAATCCTGTTTCTTCAGCTGTGCCCATAGGAATTAAACCGAATTTGGTGTAATAAAATAAGAATACATCTTTTCCTGTTGCGTTAGGCGGGGTTTTACCGTTTACATCAACAAATATTTCTCCGCACACATTTTGTAGAGCAGGTGATGTGCCTCGATTTGCTTTACATTCCGGTGACATAATTGTAATGCCGAGAATATATGTTCCGTCTGCCAGAACAAGGTAAGGAGAAAAGTCACTAAATGCGGTTCCATCCATTGAATGTCGATCCCATTTGGTTACTCCTGTCTTGCATCCTTCTCCATAAGGGCAATATTGAATTACTTTAAGATATTTCATAACTTTATCAGCAAACAAGTTTCTTGATTTATTTGCCTGTTCTAATTCTTCATCAGATAACCCATCAGAAGTTGTATAATAGGTTAAACCCCAATCAGTAACATCACCTTCATTGCTTACAGCTGTTATAAGAGCCTGGCTCATCAGGCTGTTAAATTTTATAAGTTTTGCTGCATATTCTTTTTCTTTATGTTTTTGAATAAGCGACGGCATTGT
>OHGU01000418.1_pt1 | contig 9184 bp, 6 predicted proteins | sample 1567871 | NCBI WGS metagenome assembly OHGU01 (sample SAMEA3879595, study PRJEB24766) | human gut metagenome | biome: human-associated habitat; feature: feces | place: USA | collected 1985/1987 | reverse complement strand
TATATTATGCCGTGTCTGATATTATGGAAGATACGACTTTGCTTGATTTTTTGATTGTGCCTTCGGATTCGGACGGAAGTTTGCTTTATGCCGATATTTTCCAAACAAAATTTGACGAATCGGATGTTTTGATATATGATAGTAAAGGTGAGAATGAAGATAACGGTAATGTAAAATATTTTACTGTAAATAAAAGTTTTACGCTTAATTTAAATTCGGAAACCAAAGATGAAGCAGTAAGCACGGAAAGCGGTGTGTACCAGTATATCAGCACCGAAAGCACCGCTGTTTTGTTACTTGACGGTAATTGCAAGGCAGAAGATATTTTGGAAAAACACAGAAAAGCAGATTACATAATTACCGATAAAGACGGAGATAATTTGCAAGATATTTGCGGTAAAAGAATTATTACGAATACCGACGATGCAAACGCAAAAGATTGCGAAGATATGATTTTTGTACGGGACAAAAATCTGCAGATTGTTATTGATTGACGGAGGAAATATGGCTGTACTAACAGATAAACAGATGGACAAGCATATAAAAGAAAGAAATTTTGCAAAGGTGTATTTGATTTACGGCGAAGAGCAAATGTATGTAAAAAAATATACCGATAAGCTTGTTACGGCTGTAGCAGGTAAGACACCGTCAGAGTTTAATTTTCATTCATTTGGTGACAGCATTAATTTTGACGAGCTTGCCGCCTCTGTACAAATAGTTCCGTTTATGAGTGAATTTAACTGTGTTCTCGTAAGCGATGCGGCTTTCGATGAATTTAATGCAAATGATAACGCAAGGTTTGCAGATATATACAAGGCGGTGCCTGACGGTTGCGTATTTATAGTTTCTTTGCCGTCTGTAAAACCTGTTAAAAATAAAACCGTTTTGCCTGCATTAAAAAAATATGCCGATAAAAACGGAATCGTTTGCGAGTTCAATACTCTTACTCAAAACGAGCTTGTTAAGTTTATTGCAAAATGGGCGAATGCAAACGGAAAATTCATTTCACAGGTAAATGCCACACAACTTATTTCGCTTTGCGGTCGTGACCTTAATATGCTGAAAAATGAGATAGATAAAATTTCCGCATATGCAAAGGGAGAGGAAATCTCTGACGAAGACATAGAAAAACTTGCGACGGTTACACTTGAATCAAAGGTTTTTGCGCTTTCGGGTGCTGTGCTTAACGGCAATGCACAAAAAGCCTTTAATACGCTTGACACCTTATTTTATCAGCAGGAAAAGACGGCGGATATGCTTTTTATTTTATCGCAGGCTTTTATAGACGCATACAGAATCAGAGTTGCTGATGAAAGCGGTGTACAAAAAACGGAGGTTGCGAGTAAGTTTAATTATAAAAACAGAGCGTTTGTACTTGATAATGCAAGAAGGGCAACAAAGCGAGTTTCTACGCAGGCTTTAAGAAAATCGCTTAGTTTGCTTTTGCAGGCGGAAACCGAATTTAAAAGTGTTTCGGTAAATGACAGAGTGTTCTTTGAAAAACTGATTGCACAGCTTTTGCTGACCGCTGAGAGGGGAAGAGTTTAATTGCTGAAAATAAAAGAGGCAATAATAGTTGAGGGCAGATATGACAAAATAAAATTGAAAAATCTTGTAGACACAACGATTATCGAAACAAACGGTTTCCGTGTGTTTTCAGATAAAGAAAAGCAAACGCTTATCCGCAAAATAGCACAGACGAGGGGAATACTTGTATTTACTGACAGCGATTCCGCAGGCTTTGTTATAAGAAATTTTTTGCGTGGTACGGTTGACAAAAGTAAGATAAAACATTGCTACATACCGCAGATAAACGGCAAGGAAAAGCGTAAGGCGCACGGTTCAAAAGAGGGCTTTCTTGGTGTTGAGGGAGTGAGCGATGATGTGATTATCAAGGCAATTCGCAAAAGCGGAGCTACAATAATCGGTGAAGATGAACAGGCAGACAGAGAAGAGGTAACAAAAGCCGACTTATACAGGCTCGGTCTTACCGGCAGGGAAAACTCCGAGAAATTAAGAAAAGCCTTGTTAAAGCACTTAGATATGCCGTCTTACCTTACTGCCAATGCTATGCTGTCGGCAATCAATTGCTTATATTCGCTTGATGAACTGAAAAATATAGTTAATGAATTGGAAATTTAATAATCGGAATTTAAATCACCGTTTTTGGACATAATAAAAACGGTGATTTTTTTGTTAAAGAGATTAAAATGTGATTGTATCCTGTTTTCAATCGGCGGAGTTGCTTATGCTTTGCTTGAAATACTTTGGCGCAGAAAAACTCATTGGACAATGGCGGTTACGGGCGGCAGTTGTTTTCTTACAATTTTCAGAATATATAAAAAATTCCCAAAACTGTGTTTACGCAGCAAATGCCTTATAGGCGGTGCCGTTATCACACTTATGGAGGGAATATGCGGATTTATAGTGAATGTAAAATTTAAACTTAATGTCTGGGATTACAGCAATTGTACGCTGAATTTTAAAGGACAGATTTGCCCGTTTTACAGTATGCTGTGGACGCTTTTGTGCATACCTATAAGCTGCATATGCAAATTGCTTTGTAAAAACAAAAAAATTATTTAGCAGTCACTTTAGCGTCATTATGAGTATTTATAATAAACCTGTAAAATAAATTTGGAGGAATTATTATGGAAATACTCAAAGTTGAAAATCTTGTAAAAACCTACGGAGAGGGAGATAATATTGTAAATGCGGTTGACAATATTTCTTTGTCTGTAAATAAGGGCGAATTTGTGGCAATAGTAGGCGCAAGCGGCAGCGGAAAATCAACGCTTTTGCATTTGCTCGGCGGTGTTGACAGACCGACAAGCGGCAAAATTTATATAGATGGAAACGAAATAAATAATATGAATAATGATAAACTCGCTATTTTCAGACGCAGACAGATTGGCATTGTTTATCAGTTCTATAATCTTATTCCGATTCTTACGGTGGAAGAAAATATCTCTCTTCCGTGTGACCTTGACGGTAACAGACCCGACAAAGAGAGAATGGATTTGATTTTAAAGTCTTTCGGACTTTTTGAAAGAAAAAATCATCTGCCGAACGAGCTTTCGGGCGGTCAGCAACAGAGAACCTCGATTGCAAGAGCTTTAATAAATAATCCGGCTATTCTGCTTGCTGACGAGCCGACAGGTAACCTTGATTCAAAATCCACAGAAGAAATTATGAGTATTTTGAAAATGTCTAACCGTGACTTTAATCAGACAATAATTATGATTACGCACAATCTTGAAATTGCAAAGGAAGCCGACAGAATTATTACAATTCAGGACGGCAAAATTTTAAGGGAGGCGTAAGGCTTGAAGATACTGAATAAACTTACTGTTAAAAATTTAAAGTTGAATAAAAGCCGTACGATTGTTACGATTATCGGTATTATGCTTTCGTGCGCTTTGATTATGGTTGTTGCCGGTATGGCGGCAAGCGCACAACAGACAATGGTAAACTTACAAATTAATATTACGGGTAATTATGATTTATTTGTAAAAGGAGCAAACAAAAAAATTATTGACAATGCGCAGGCAAACAGAAATGTAAAGGACATTTATATAAAACAAAATCTCGGTTGCGCATATCTGCCGCAGGCGAAATTTGACACAAAACCGTACATAAATGTGGTCGCATTTAACGAAAAATCATTTACAGACTGCTTTAATGTTACACTTAAAGAGGGCAGACTTCCGCAAAACGGAAACGAACTTGTGCTTTCGCAGAGTGTAATTGAGAACAGCAGAGCGGAATTTAAAATAGGCGATACAATTACACTTGACTTGGGCAAAAGAGTTTATGTATCGGGTGCGGAAATACCGTTAAACGATACCGAATATTTTATTGACGAAAATGGTTTGGAAAAACTTGTCGATACTCATAAAAAGACTTACACTGTTGTAGGTGTGTTTAATAAGGTTTCTTCATCATATTTTGCGGCAGACAGCAATTCTGCGAGCAGTTCCGCTTTCACTTTAGCTGAAGAAAATGCCGATATAAATGATTTGTTTATAAGCTTTACATCAGACGGTGAAAAAAATTATATTACAACGAGCGGTGAAATTTTAAATTTAACGGGTGACGATTTTGAGAGTTTAAAAAATAATTTTGAAGTTTATCTTGAAAACGGTGATTTTGATGAGGCGGATATAAACAAAGATTTGCTGAGATACAAAGGTTTTGCGCTAAGTGACGAGTATATGAGAATGCTTTTATCATTAGCTGTAATAATTATTGTAATTATTGCAATTTCAAGTATTTTTGTTATCCGTAACAGCTTTGCAATTTCAATTACCGAAAAAACAAAGTTGTACGGTATGCTTGCTTCAATCGGTGCTACATCAAAGCAGATAAGGCATAATGTGCTTTTTGAGGGCTTTGTGCTTGGCATAATCGGTATTCCGGCAGGCATTTTGCTTGGCGTAGGTGTAATTGCGCTGCTTGTGGTAATTTTGAACGCATTGCTCGAAAATATGCTGAACGGAATCTCATTTGTTTATGCTGTTCCATGGTGGGTAGCGGTTATTTCTGCTGTAATGTCAGCGGTTATTATTCTGTTTTCTACGCTTTCATCGGCTTTCAGAGCCTCAAGAATTGCTCCGATTACCGCAATCAGAGGCAACAACGACATTAAGATTAATAAAAAGAAAAGCTATAAATCACCGAAATTTATTAAAAAGCTGTTTGGTGTGGGCGGAGAAATTGCCTATAAAAACCTTAAACGCAGTAAAAAGAAGTACCGCACTACTGTAATTTCTATTATTATAACAGTTGCAATGTTTATTTCAATTTCCACCTTTATTGAGTACGGATTAAAAATTGCAGGTGATCACTTTAAGGATATTTCTTACAATATTACTGTACATGCAAACGATAAGCTGTCATATGATGAATACGAAAATGTTTACAAAAGAATCATTGCTGATACGGATATAAATTCAAGCATAAAAGCCTGTGAAAATTATTATGGCAATATAGTGGGGCTTACCGATTATTATACGGAGGATGCCAAAGCGGCAGAGTTATCGGGCGGCGATTTAGCGTATGTGTTTGGTGTGGATAATAAGAGCTTTAAGGAGTATGTAACCGCACTTGGATATAATTATGATGATGTCAAGGATAAAGCACTTATTACGAATGATTTTAAATACTACAATTCGGATAATATTCTTATCAAGGGTAAGGAATTTGACTTGCCTATGAACACTGTTGTAAAGTTGTATCCTAACGGAACCCCGTCATGTACTGAGGATGATATTAAAGAAATTCAGAAAACAGATCCTGATTTTGTATATAATCCGGATGATTATAAGTCTGTTGACCTTGTTATATATGATACAATTAATAAGGAAGTGCCGGGGTCTATAGTTTCAAGTATTATGAGTACCCTAAATGAGGGAAGTGTGCTTGTAAGTGAGGATTATTTTAAAAAGCTGTTTGCCGAGGATAATGACCATACAACAGGAGTCATTGTTATTGATTCGGCTGACCCTGTAAATACGGTAGAATATATAAATAATCTTGATATAGAAAATCTTGATGTTTTTAATATTAACGAGCAAAAAGAACAGATGAATGCCATTGTGCTTATTATTGCAATCTTTGCTTACGGTTTTATTATTGTAATTTCACTTATCGGTATAACAAATGTATTTAACACAATCAATACCAATATGCGTTTGCGCAGTAAGGAATTTGCGATGCTCAAGTCTATCGGTATGACAAAGAAAGAATTTAACAGAATGATAAGACTTGAAAGTTTGTTCTACGGTTTAAAATCCTTGCTTATCGGTGTTCCGCTCGGATTGCTCGGAGGTTATGCTATATTTAAGGCTACGGGAAATACCATTATGCTTAACTATTCATTCCCGACTATGGCTGTACTCATAAGCATAGTGTTCGTATTCTTTGTTGTATGGCTTATTATGAAAATTTCTATCAGCAAAGTGAATAAACAGAATATAATTGAAACCATACGCAACGATAATATTTGACATATCGGCTTACAGGGTGATATAATCACAAAAGAAGGGAAGTGTTAGTATGAAGATACTGCTTGTTGAGGATAACAAAAGCATAATAAAAGGACTTGAGTATGCATTTGCACAGAACGGCTACAGTTGTGAATACTGTCTTAGTTTAGACGAGGCTGTACGAAAAGCACCTTTCAATTATGATGCAGCAGTGCTTGATATAATGCTTCCCGACGGAAACGGCTTTGATTTGTTTAAAAAAATTCGCAGATATTCTGATTTGCCTGTAATTTTTCTTACCGCTGTTGATGATGAAGACAGTGTAGTAAACGGACTTGAACTTGGTGCGGACGATTACATAACAAAGCCTTTTTCTACAAGAGAACTTATTGCACGCATAAAGCGAGTGGCGAATAAAAACAGTAAAAAGAACATAATTACAGTATCGGGCATTACGCTTGATTTGGATAAATCGGCGGTGTTTGAAAACGGAAAACAGCTTGAACTTACCGCACTTGAATATAAATTATTGTCGCTGTTAATGCAAAATGCAGGTAAAGTGGTAACACGAGAACTGATATTTGAAAAAATATGGGATGTATCGGGCAACTTTGTAAATGACAATACGCTTACCGTATATATCAAGAGAATACGCAAAAAGCTTGATGCGGATATAATAAAAACGGTAAAGGGAATGGGGTATCAGGTTGCGGAGGTCAGCGAATGAAAAATGCTCAAAAGTTTGTATGTGCGGGTCTTGCGGTAACAATTGTATTTTGTGTAATATCAGCTGTTTTTACTTTTATCGGTCTTGAGAATATAAGAAAAACAAGTAACGATACCATAAATCAGCTTGTAAATATACTGCTTGAAAAATACCCTGATGTCAGCGAAAAAGAAGTAGCCGAAATACTTAATAATAAAACCGAATATACGGATAATTCGGAATTTTTAAATAAGTACGGAATTTACCCCGAAAAGGATTGGGTTTCGTACAACAATCAAGGCTCATACAAATATGTGATTCTTTCGGTATCTGTTTGTATAGCGTTTGGACTTGCTTTTGCGGTTCTGTTTTTAGGGTATTTAAAAATTCAAAAGAAACAGACTATGGATATTGCAAAGCGGATTGAGCGTATAAATCTGGGTGATTATTCATTACAGATTGACCGAAACAGTGAAGATGAACTCTCACTGCTTGACAATCAAATTTACCGAACTGCCGTAAAATTCAGAGAGCAGGCAGAAAATTCTAATAAAGACAAAGAGAATTTACAAAAATCGCTTTCCGATATTTCACATCAGCTTAAAACTCCGCTTACATCAATAATTGTAATGGTTGATAATATTCTTGACGATGACGATATGCCGCTTGAAATAAGGCGTGAATTTTTAAGCGACATAAAGCATAATACAAGCACTGTTTCATTCTTGGTGCAAAGCCTGCTTACATTTTCAAAACTTGATGCAGAGGCAATCAGATTTAAATACGCAGATGTCGATGTAAAAAGCATTATTGATGAATGTATTAAAAATACGGCAGTAATGGCTGAAATTTGCAATGTAAGTGTAGAAACATTGTGTGACGACACATACAAACTTAACTGCGATAAAAAATGGCTTTGCGAGGCTGTTACGAATATAATTAAGAACTGCATTGAACATTCACAGAACGGAAATATAAAAATAACCGCTGACCAAAATAAACTTTATACAAAAATCAGCATAAAGGATAACGGCAGCGGTATTACAAAAGAAGATTTGCCTCATATATTTGAACGATTTTATAAGGGCAAAAACTCAAGTGATGACAGTGTGGGTATAGGACTTTCACTTGCAAAGACAATTATTGAAAAGCAAGGCGGATACATAAGTGTATCGTCTGAACTTAATAAAGGCAGTGAATTTGTAATAAAATTCTTTAACAACTGAATATCAACAAAAAACAGGTTGCCGCTTAATTGCGACAACCTGTTTTTGTATCTTAGATTTCAATGCTTTTGATTGAATCAAACTCGTCCTGAATTTCTTTTGAAGGTTTCTTTGCTATAAGAGAAACTATAATATTTACGATAAGCGCAAGCGCAAAACCTAAAACAAGAGAATAAAGATTTGTTGCTTTGTAAAGAGTTACACCGTTTACGAGCGGTAAATAGTCCCATACAATAACTGTAAGTGCGCCTGTTGCCATACCGCTGATTGCACCTGCAAGTGTTGAGCGTTTCCAGAATAACGCAAGAAGTACAACCGGACCGAAAGCAGAGCCAAAACCTGCCCATGCATCGGAAACAAGTCCCATAATACTTGAGTTAGGATTAATGGCAATTACAAATCCGATAATTGCAACAACAACTACCGCAACCTTACCGATGTTAAGAGCACTTTTCTCTGTAGCGTTTTTCTTAACGCCTTTGTAAATATCCTCTGATACGGCAGATGCGGTAACAAGGAGCTGGCTGTCGGCTGTTGACATAATAGCGGCAAGAATACCGCAAAGGAATATACCGCCGATGAATATCATTATTCCGTTATCGGAGAAGATCTGTTGAATAAGTCTGATGAATACTGTTTCGCTTGCTGTAGCATCAAGGTTTTCGATAAGGTAACCTCTTGCAACAAGTCCGATAAGGCAAGATGCGGCAAGTGAAATGATAACCCATACAATAGCGATTTTTCTTGATTTCTTAATTTCGGAGTCACTCTTTACAGCCATAAATCTGATAAGAATATGTGGCATACCAAAGTATCCGAGACCCCATGCAAGGTTAGAAATAATGGAAACGGCAGAAACATTTGAACCGTCATCATTTTTAAAGAAGTTAAGGTAATTATCCGGGTTTGTTACACCGCTGTCGATAAGTGACTGTGAGAAACTGTTGTTATATGTAAGAGCTACATAAGCGATTATCGGAACCGCCATAATGGCAACAAGCATTAAAAGTCCCTGTATAAAGTCAGTGTAGCAAACAGCCTTAAATCCGCCGAGAAATGTATAAACAAGAATTACAATTACAGCAACTATAAGACCGATTGTATATACAGTGTTGTAGTTTTCAGAGTTGCCGAAAAGTGTAGCGAAAAGCTTTGCGCCCGAACTGAATGCCGAGGCTGTATATACTGTGAAGAATATTGCAATAATAATGGCAGATACCATTTTTATTACGCCCTTATCGTCACGGTAACGGTTCTGGAAAAAG
>OHGU01000405.1_pt1 | contig 9406 bp, 10 predicted proteins | sample 1567871 | NCBI WGS metagenome assembly OHGU01 (sample SAMEA3879595, study PRJEB24766) | human gut metagenome | biome: human-associated habitat; feature: feces | place: USA | collected 1985/1987 | reverse complement strand
GTTAAAAGTATTGTAAAAAAAATATTAAGTGTTTCAATACCGATGTCATTAAGTTCAATAATGTCATCTTTTAATAAAAATATAGATTCGTTCACTGTTGTAAGTGGACTTAAGAAATTTATGACAGAATCAGACGCAAAAGCACAATATGGAATTTTAGGAGGAAAAGTTGATACATTAACGTCATTGCCTTTATCAATTAATATTGCTTTTGCAACAGCATTAGTTCCAACTATTTCTAGAGCGATTGCAAGTGGGGATAAAGAAACAACAACAAAAAGAGTTTCGTTTTCTTTAATGGCTAGTATGCTTATAGGACTTCCTTGTACAATAGGAATGATAGTTTTTGCAGATCCAATATTGCATTTACTATATCCTGCACAACCAGAAGGAGCATTATTATTACAGATATCTTCACTAACTATAATTTTTACTATATTAGACCAAACTATTAATGGAACTTTGCAAGGAATTGGGAAAGTTATGGTGCCTGCAATTTCATTAGGGTGTGGAATGCTAGCAAAACTGGTTATAAATTTACTTTTAGTTTCAAATCCATCTTTTGGGGCAAATGGAGCTGCTATTGGTTCTGTAGTATGTCATATGGTAGCTTTTTCAATAGCATTTACTACATTAAGAAGAAATGTAACATTGAATTTAAAGGTTGGAAACTTTTTAATAAAACCGATAATTGCAACAATTATAATGTCAATTTGTTCATTATTCATATATAATGTACTTTTAGGAATAATATCACAAGCTTTGGCAACACTAATAGCAATTATATTTGCTGTGATAATTTATGCGATATCAGTGGTAGTATTAAAAATTTTATCAAAAGAAGAGTTTTTCATGATTCCATATGGACAAAAGATATACCAATTGCTTGAAAAGCTTGGTATATATAGATAACAGAGGATTGAACATTGTAAAATAAATGGTAAAAAAAACCAGCTTTTCCTAGAGAGAATGAGGTTTGAACAAAAAAATAATAAAAAAAAAGAAGGATTTTAGTAAAAATTGGCGAATATAAGATTTAGTAGGCATTTCAAAGCACTACATAAACACAAACTATTTAGGAGGTAATTTAAATGAACAAAGCTGATTTAATCGCAGCAATCGCTGCAAAAACAGGAGAAACAAAAAAAAGTGCTGAAGCATCAGTAAATGCATTCGTAGATGTAATTACAGAATCTTTAGTAAAAGGTGATAAAGTTCAATTAGTTGGATTTGGATCTTTCGAAGTAAGAAAAAGAGCTGCTAGAAAAGGAAGAAATCCTCAAACTAAAGAAGAAATCAAAATACCTGCTTCAAAAGCTCCAGTATTCAAAGCTGGAAAAGCTTTAAAAGATTTAATCAATAAATAAGTTGATAAAATGATTCTGATTAGAGGTGTAACGAAAGTAGAAAACTGCTTTTGCTACACCTTTTTTTATTGAAATTCGAATGAGAAAGAGATTTATTTTTCACTTTTTTAAAGTAAAGCATGTACAGGAAAGAATGCTGCGTGAAATCAGAATGCGTGGTAATTTCAGGGCTGCGTTTTTTCTGGCAGAACCTGTCTTTCCGGTTGCTTTGACGGAATGCGGCGGTTGTCCGTCTGCTGTGGATACGACACTCACCAGTAAGGGCGGCTAGGCATTCTTTTAAAAAAATGGCTGTTCCGGCAACCGGCGCAAAGTCGCATCCATGCTCCAATTGTGCCTCGCTGACACATCCCTGTGTCAGCGTTGCCGGTTGCTCCAAAGAATGCAAGCCGCCCTAACCGTCTCGTTCATGTATCCGCATGCAGACGAACAATCCACCGCATTTTGTCAAACATTGGAAAGACTGGTTTTATCAGAAAAGAAAAAACGTAGCCTTGCAATTACAACATTCTGATTTGGCAGGATTGTTTCCTGTACATGCTGTGCTTGAAAGAAGGAAAAGATATCTGTTATCCTTCGAATTTCAAAAAAGAAAGAAGGTAAGCAAATGAGATTAGACAAATATTTAAAGGTAACCCGCCTGATTAAACGCAGAACCGTTGCCAACGAAGCCTGTGATGCCGGACGTGTCACCGTAAATGGCAAACCGGCGAAAGCATCCGTCAATGTAAAAGCAGGTGACATCATCGAAATCATGTTTGGTCAGAAGACGGTGAAAGTAGAAGTGGTTGCAATCGCAGATACCACCAAGAAAGAAGAGGCAGGAGAATTATTCCGCTATCTGTAAAAGAGTAAAAACGCATAAAAAGAGAAACAGTCTCATATATTTTGGAAAGGACTAACTTTCGGGTAAAGGAGTATGAGACTGAATGGAAGAATTGAAAACAGCAAAAGCACATAAAGTATTGTTGGCAAACCGGAAAAGTGCAAACTTCAGCGGAGTGCTGGATGTGCTTTCTTTTGATGTAAATGAGATTTTACTGGAAACAGAACAGGGAATGCTTCTGATAAAGGGAAATGACCTTCATGTAAACCGCCTGTCCTTAGAACAGGGGGAAGTGGATGTCACAGGGAAAATTGATGGCTTAACCTATTCGGATGTGGAAACCTATCACAAAGGTGGCGGAGAATCCTTCTTAGGCAGGTTGTTTAAATGATAGAAATCAGCCAGGAAATTTCCGGTGAAGCCTTAAGGTTCCTCTTGTTCATGCTGGCGGGGATATTATTAATCTTAGCCTTTGACCTGTTTCGGATTCTGCGCAGGCTGATACCCCATAGAACAGGGATGGTTGCAGTGGAGGATATGCTGTACTGCATCGGCAGTGCCATATTTATATTTATTATGCTCTGTCGGGAAAATGACGGAGCAATCCGGGGCTTTTGCATGCTGGGCATGAGTGTTGGGATGCTGTTATGCAATTATGCCATCAGTCCATGGCTGGTGAAGGGAATCGTAAAAGTATTTAAGAAACTGTTTCAAGTAGTGGGGAAACCATTGCGGGCAGTATTTCGCATGGTGGCAGTACCCTTACGTTTCCTGAAAGGGAAAATCAGAAGATTATTACGAAAATTACAAAAAACGTTGAAAAAAATCCGTAAAACTATTAGAATGGTATTATGTAAACTATAAATGAGGAAATGAGTATGACAAATAGTCGAAGAAAAAGAAAACAGAAACGAAACGGAAGAATCTGTATCTCTTTGATTGTGATAATGTTCTTGGTGATTATGTCAGTTCAGATTGTTAAGCTCTACCAGAAGGAGCAGGAGTATACTGCCAGAGAGAAGGCACTGACGGAATCTTTAGAAGATGAAACAGAACGTCAGAATCAGCTGGATAATTACGAAGAATATACCAAGAGTCAGGAATATATTGAAGACCAGGCAAAGAGCAAGCTGGGACTGACCCATGAAAATGAGATTATCTTCAAGGAAGACAAGAAGTAGAACAGCTTCGAAAACATAAAGACCATAGAAAAACTTAAAATAGACAAACCATTCCGCTTTTTGCCGAAAACTTTTTTGAAATGAGACAACGGTTTGACAAAGATTTCGGACAAACATTTCTATAATAGCTTCTGCTGTCACAAATGACAGGAGAAGGAGGAACAATGGAAATGAAGAAATTGAGAACGAAACAGGCGGTAATATGTTTTATAGGGGTAGCAGTGTGTAAATTAGGATTTGCAGGCTGCTACCCTTTTATCCCGGCATATTTTGCGGCAGCTTACCTGGAACGGGGCGGACGGCTGCTGCTGGGAATCGGAATGTTTCTTGGAATGGCATTTATGCTGCCGCTGACACTGATGACAAAATATGTAATGACACTGCTGGTAACCATAGTAATCATCAAGCTGGCAGAATGGGTAAATAAAGGCTGTTATACCTGGATAGCTGCCTTTGGCGCAGGCTGTTCGGCAACCTTATTATCTGTATTTGGAGAAATGTTAAACGTAAGAGACGGAATGCGGACGGAAATGGCGGTCTTAGAAGGAGTCTTTATATTTGCAGCCACCATGGTGTTAAGCCGTATCATACATAGCTTCCTGGAATTCACATTTGTGAATCAGCCAATGCCGGAGATAAAGAGTAATGAAGAAGAAAAACTACTGACCTATGCAAAGTCCTTTCAAAGCCTTTCGGATATATTCGGGCGGATGAATGTGGAACATACCAGTTTCTCGGCAGAGGAAATGGGCAGGATGCAAAATGAGATAACCGGGAAAATGTGTGTTTCCTGCGACCAGTGTGCTCTTTGCTGGGAAAAGGATGACAGCCCCATGTACGGCTATTTGTCGTCACTGCTGCAATCTATCCGGGAGGCGGGAAAGACAAACCGCGATATTGAAAAGAAAATGGAAGAATATTGCCCCTATATGCAGGAAATGACGGCGGAGGCTCTTCGGATATTTGAAAAAGCTTCTTTAAATATGGCGTGGTACAACCGGCTGGTAGAAAACCGTGAGGTCATAGCCGAGCAGCTGGATGCCATGGCATATATCATGGAGGATTGTGCAAAGAAGCAGAAAAATATTACAGAAGAGTGCCGGTCAAATCTACAGGACATAGCTTACCGGGCAAGGGAGCGGGGCATAAAAGTGATTGATGAACAGCTCTGGGAAAAAGAAAACGGCCGCTGGCAGCTTGTGATGAAAGTCATGGTAAAAGATGGCTGTGTCACTACGAGAGAACTGACAAAGGCAGTAGCCGGAGCACTGAACCGGCGCATGATTCCGGAGAAGGATACCAAGACGCTGATTGGAAAAGGCGTCAACCTCTATACCTATGAAGAAGAGCCGCGGTTTCAGGCAATTTATGGCGTAGCCCGGATGGTAAAGGATGGAGCAGCCGTTTCCGGGGATAACTTTTCCTTTTTGGAGCCGGAAAGTGGAAAAATGGTCATGTGCTTATCGGATGGCATGGGTTCTGGAAGTCTTGCCTGCAAGGAAAGTGAAATGGTCATTGAACTGGTGGAAAAATTTCTGGAGGCGGGCTTTGATGTGGAAACGGCAGCCCGCATGATGAATTCTGCCATGGTGATGAAAGGGCAGGAGGATTTATTTTCCACGGTGGATATCAGTGAACTGGATTTATATGACGGAACCTGCCGTTTTTATAAAATCGGAGCGGCGGCAACCTTTATCCGGAGAAATGGCATAGTGGAATGTCTTATTTCCACCAGTCTTCCGGTGGGCGTGTCTTATAAACTGGATATGGAAAAAAGCGAAAAGGACTTATATAACGGAGATTTCCTTGTCATGGTATCAGATGGTGTGCTAGAATATTTACATGTGCCGAATCCGGAAGAAACCATGCAGGAAATCATAGAAAGCATTGAGACTAATAATGCAACAATTCTTGCAAAGCGCATTTTAGAGCGGGTGTTACTTTTTACCGGAGGAAAGGCGGCAGACGATATGACGGTGCTTGCCACCGCAATTTGGGAGAAATAATATGATTCCTGGTGTAGAATCTTTTCTGGAACAATATCATATGATTGAGCAGTCGGATGTAGTGGTTGCCGGAGTGTCCGGTGGCGCAGATTCCGTATGCCTGCTGCTGCATCTGCTGGAATTGAAAGAAAAACTTTCCTTTACGCTGGCAGCAGTCCATGTGCAGCATGGCATTCGGGGCGAAGAAAGCCTTCAGGATGCAGCATTTGTGGAGGAACTTTGCAGGCGGTATCAGGTGCAGCTATTCCGCTATGATTATGATGTGCCGGAATATGCAAAGCAGCATGGATATTCGGAAGAAGAGGCGGGAAGAAATTTACGATACGAAAGTTTTCATAAAGCGTTAGAAGAATTGGGTGCGCCGGAAGGGAAAATTGCAGTTGCCCATAACTGTAATGATCTGGCAGAGACCATGCTCTGGAATATGATCCGGGGCAGCGGCATGCGTGGCATGGCTGGAATTCCACCGGTGAGAGAAGGCATTATCCGTCCGCTTCTTCATACGGCAAGGGTGGAAATCGAAAATTATTTAAAAGAAAAAGGTGAAAGCTACTGTACAGATGCTACCAATGCATCTTTGGATTATACCAGAAACCGGATTCGTAATCAGGTACTTCCGGTGTTGGAGGAACTGAATGCCGGAGTTTATGCCCATATGGAACAGCTGGGGGATGACATCCGGAAGACACAGGAATATCTGTCTGCTGTAATAGAAGAAAAAAAGGCACAATATGTAGAAAGAGATTTCCGAAAGACGCAGGCTTTCCTGATAGCGGAGGAGCTTTTAAAAGAACCGGAAATCCTGTATACAAGCATTATAAAGGAGTGTATCAGTGAGACGGCCGCAAGCAGTAAAGATATTACAAGAACCCATGTAGAACTGGTACAGAAACTTTTTGCCATGCAGACGGGAAGAAGCGTGAACCTGCCTTATCAGGTGGTGGCAGAGCGGACTTATGGCGGTGTGCGTCTGCAAAAGTGTGAAAAACAACCGGAGCATAAAATTACAGAACCGGTAGGAATGCTATCCAGTCAGTCTTCCAGTCAGCCGGTCGGACGACAAAGCGGTCAACCAGCCGGTTGTTGTGGGATTTCAATAGAAGAACATCCGGATTTTGCCTGTCGGATTTATAAACGGGAAGAGTTACCGGAAGGAATTTCTAAAAAAAAGTATACGAAATGGCTGGATTATGATAAAATAAAAAATAGTCTTTTGATTCGGAACAGACAGCCGGGCGATTATTTTGTGCTGGATGAGACGGGCAGAACACAGAAGCTGAAGCAGTATTTTGTAAATGAGAAAATTTTAAAAGAGCAGCGGGACACTATTCCGTTGGTGGCAGACGGTGCTCATATCCTGTGGATTGTGGGATACCGGATCAGTGCATATTACAAAGTAAGCAGTACAACGAAGACGATTTTGGAAATACAATATTATGGAGGAAGAGAAGACAATGAGTGAGCAGATTCGTGTATTACTCTCAGAGGAAGAACTTGATCGTAAAATTGCTGAATTAGGAGAAAGAATTAGCAAGGATTATGAAGGTGAAAGCGTTCATTTAATCTGCATACTGAAGGGAAGTATATTCTTTACCTGTGAACTGGCAAAGCGTATTACCGTGCCGGTAACAATTGATTTTATGTGCGTTTCCAGTTATGGCGCGTCAACCGTGTCCAGTGGAAAAATCACCATAAAGAAAGATTTGGAAGAATCTATTGAAGGTAGAAATGTAATTGTCATTGAAGACATTATTGATACAGGAAGAACACTGCGTTATCTGCTGGATGATTTATCCGCCAGAGGACCGAAGAGCTTAAAATTGTGTGCAATGTTAGATAAACCGGATCGCAGGATAACAGACGTTGCGGTAGATTATACCGGTTTTGAAATTCCGGATGAATTTGTAGTAGGATATGGTCTTGATTATGACCAGCGCTATCGCAATCTGCCATACATTGGCATTCTTGATTTGGGATAGGAAGGAGTTTGCGTGAAGAAATCATATAGAGGATGGGGCTTTTATATCAGTCTGATTGTAGTTGTGGTTTTGGTCTGGTTCTTACTGGACGGACAGCATCTGAATCAGGATGACTATAATTATGCCCAGTTTAAACAGGAACTGGCTGATGATGAGATTAAATCTGTAGAAGTGCAGCCAAACAGAGTTTATCCAACCGGAAGACTGGATATTGTCAAAACGGATAAGTCAGAAGAGACCTTATATGTGCTGGATGTCAGTGAGGCTCAATTGCTGATGGATAAGGAAAAATTTACTTCTTATGTGGTGAATGATATTCCGGCAGAAAACTGGCTGATGAATTTATTGCCGCTCTTACTTGTGTTTGGAGCAATGTTTATTCTGTTTATGATTGTTATGAACAATCAGGCAGCAGGCGGTGGTGGTGGCAGCAAGATGATGAATTTTGGAAAAAGCCGGGCAAAGATGACCACCGATGAGAACCGCAATGTAACCTTTGAAAATGTGGCAGGACTGCGGGAAGAAAAAGAAGAATTAGAAGAAATAGTAGAATTCTTAAAAACTCCAAAGAAATTTACAGATATGGGAGCAAGAATACCAAAAGGTGTTTTATTAGTTGGTCAACCAGGTACTGGTAAAACTTTACTTGCAAAAGCAGTTGCTGGCGAAGCAGGAGTACCATTCTTTAGTATAAGTGGTTCTGAATTTGTAGAAATGTTTGTTGGTGTTGGTGCATCAAGAGTTAGAGACTTGTTCGAGCAAGCTAAGAAAAATGCTCCATCAATTATATTTATAGATGAAATTGATGCAGTTGGTCGTCAAAGAGGTGCAGGCCTTGGTGGAGGACATGATGAAAGAGAACAAACATTAAATCAACTTTTAGTTGAAATGGACGGTTTTGGAACAAATGAAGGTGTTATAGTACTTGCTGCAACAAATAGACCAGATGTACTAGATAAAGCTTTATTAAGACCAGGAAGATTTGACAGACAAATTGTTGTATCTGCTCCAGATGTAAAAGCAAGAGAACAAATATTAGAAGTTCATGCTAGAAAGAAAAAACTAGCAGAAGATGTAGATTTAAAAACAGTAGCAAGAAATACTTCAGGTTTTGCAGGAGCTGACTTAGAGAATATATTAAATGAAGCAGCATTACTTGCAGCTAGAAGAAATTTAGATTGTATTGGAATGAAAGAAATTGAAGATGCAATGGTAAAAGTTACAATGGGACCAGAAAAGAAAACAAGAGTAAGAAGCGAAAAAGAAAATAAATTAGTTGCTTACCATGAAGCTGGTCACGCAGTAGTAAGTAGATATTTACCAACTCAAGATAAAGTTCATCAAATATCTATAGTACCAAGAGGAATGGCTGGTGGTTATACAATGTATAGACCAGCAGAAGATAAATCATTTAGATCAAAAACAGAAATGGAAGAGAGCATTGTTTCATTATTAGGTGGAAGAGTTGCTGAAAAATTGATTTTAGATGATATCTCTACAGGTGCAAGCAACGATATAGAAAGAGCTACAGCAATTTCTAGAGCAATGGTAACAAAATATGGTATGAGCGAAAGATTAGGAACAATTACTTTTGGCGCAGACCAAGAAGAAGTATTCCTAGGAAGAGATTTAGCACACGCAAAAGAATATTCCGAAGAAACAGCAGCAATTATAGACGAAGAAGTTAAAAAGATTGTTGATGCAGGATATGAAAAAGCTATTAATATTTTAAGTGAACATGTTGATAAACTACATGCAGTTGCTAAAGTATTATTAGAGAAAGAAAAAATCGACGGAGATGAATTTGATAAAATCTTCGCTGATGTAGAACAAGCATAGATATAACAAATCGGGATTTTGGGGACGTTCCTATAAATCCCGATTTGTGTTTTAAGTAAAATATTTTTAGTTGAACAGGTGGAAAACTATTAATAAAGAAAATAGTTTTCCACCTGTTTTTGTGTTTTGGGTGGTAAAAATGAGATAGTCTTTAAATTAATTAAGCAATAGAATTGCGAGATATACGGAAATAACAGCTAAATAAAAT
>OHGU01000401.1_pt1 | contig 9439 bp, 10 predicted proteins | sample 1567871 | NCBI WGS metagenome assembly OHGU01 (sample SAMEA3879595, study PRJEB24766) | human gut metagenome | biome: human-associated habitat; feature: feces | place: USA | collected 1985/1987 | reverse complement strand
GATTATGAAAAAATGAACAAGAAACCATTTGTAACAAAGGAACAGCTGGATGAGATTACCGCAAAATTTCCAACCCCTTATCATCTGTATGATGAAAAAGGTATCCGCGAAAATGTAAAACATCTGAAACAGGCATTTTCCTGGAATAAAGGATATAAAGAATATTTTGCAGTAAAAGCAACCCCAAATCCATTTATCTTAAAGATCTTACAGGAATATGGCTGTGGTACAGACTGCTCTTCTTTAACAGAGTTAATGATGTCAAAGGCCTGCGGTTTTTCCGGTTCCAATGTAATGTTTTCTTCCAATGATACTCCGCCTGAGGAATTTGCTTACGCAAATGAAATGGGTGCCATCATCAACCTGGATGATATTACCCATATCCAGTGCCTGGAAGATACATTAGGCTTCATTCCGGAGACCATCAGCTGCAGATATAATCCGGGCGGAGTGTTCAAAATGAGCAACGGTATCATGGATAACCCGGGAGATGCAAAATACGGATTTACAACGGAGCAGTTATTTGAAGGCTTTAAGATTTTAAAAGAAAAAGGTGCAAAGAATTTTGGTATTCATGCATTCTTAGCAAGTAATACCGTAACCAACGAGTATTATCCGATGCTTGCAAAACAGCTTTTTGAAGTAGCTGTTAAATTAAAAGAAGAAGTAGGCTGCCATATCAGCTTTATCAACCTTTCCGGTGGAGTTGGTGTGAACTATACACCAGACCAGGAACCAAACGACATCCGTGTTATCGGCGAAGGCGTACACAAGGTTTATGATGAAATTTTAGTTCCGGCAGGTATGGGTGATGTAGCTATCTATACTGAGATGGGCCGTTTTATGTTAGCACCTTATGGATGCCTTGTGACGCAGGCAATTCATGAGAAACATACACACAAGGAATACATTGGTGTAGATGCCTGTGCAGTAAACCTGATGCGTCCTGCAATGTATGGTGCATATCATCACATTACCGTGCTGGGCAAGGACAACAGCGTATGCGACCACAAATATGATGTAACCGGTTCTCTTTGTGAGAACAATGATAAATTTGCCGTGGACCGTATGTTGCCGAAGATTGACATGGGCGATTATCTGGTAATTCATGATACCGGAGCACATGGTTATTCCATGGGTTATAACTACAATGGTAAATTAAAATCCGCTGAGTTACTTCTGAAGGAAGATGGTTCCGTACAGCTTATCCGTCGTGCAGAGACACCGAAGGATTATTTTGCAACATTTGACTGCTTTGACATTTTGAAAAATATGAAAGACCCGGAAAAATAAACTTGCAATCTATTAGAAAATATGATAAACTTTCATTTGTTCGGTTCGACTGAACCGAATAAATGCCGGCGTGTCGGAATGGCAGACGAGGCAGACTCAAAATCTGTTGTGGGCAACCACGTGCGGGTTCAAGTCCCGCTGCCGGCATTAAAATTTTGGAAAAGAATCGACTACAGGTCGGTTCTTTTTTTACGCGAGTAGCGAGAAAAATCTGGGAGAAAAGAAGGAGCCAAGCTCGCTTTGGCGAACTTCTTTTCTGTTCAGATTTGGCGAGCACCGCGATAACTCGAGAAACTCGCTAAGCGTGTTTCCCGTAGTTACGCGAGTAGAAGGTAAGGAGAATTACATGGAACAGACCAATGACAGAACATTTTTAGAAACAGAACCGGTAGGAAAGCTGTTATTAAAACTGGCATTGCCTACCGTTGCAGCCCAGTTGATTAATATGATGTATAACATAGTAGACCGTATGTACATCGGCCATATTCCGGGGGATGGTGCAATGGCACTGACCGGAGTTGGTGTATGCATGCCGCTTATTATGGTAGTATCTGCGTTTGCAGCACTGATTAGCAATGGTGGTGCTCCACGGGCAACCATATTTATGGGAAAAGGAGAGAAGGACAAGGCGGAAAAAACGCTGGGGAACTGTTTTTGCACCCAGATTATTGTATCGCTGATACTGACTGCATTTCTGCTGGCTGGAAACAGAGGCTTTCTTCTGGCATTTGGAGCCAGCGAAAATACGATTTCTTTTGCTGCTGATTATATGAATATTTATACTATAGGAACGATTTTTGTGCAGTTGACCCTGGGGATGAATGCATTTATTACGGCGCAGGGATTTGCCAGAACCAGTATGCTGTCGGTACTGATTGGTGCAGTGATTAACATTGTGCTGGATCCGGTATTTATCTTTGGATTTGGAATGGGTGTAAAAGGAGCAGCGCTGGCAACGGTTCTTTCCCAGGCATGTTCCTGTATCTGGGTGCTGGCTTTCTTATGCGGAAAGAAAACGCATCTTCGCCTGAAAGGAAAAAATATGGTTTTGCAGACAAGTATTATTTGGCCGAGTATTGCACTTGGAACAGCAATGTTTATTATGCAGGCAAGCGAGAGTGTGATTTCGGTCTGCTTTAATTCTTCGTTATTACGATATGGCGGAGACATGGCAGTAGGAGCCATGACCATATTAACCAGTGTCATGCAGTTTGCACTACTTCCGTTACAGGGATTGGGTCAGGGAGCGCAGCCGATTATCAGCTATAATTATGGAGCCAAAAGAGCAGACAGGGTAAAAGAAGCCTATTTCTTATTATTGAAAATTGATGTTGGATTTTCCTTTGTTTTGTGGGCACTGGTGATGGCATTTCCAAGAGCATTTGCAGCCATGTTTACCTCGGATGCGGCACTGATTGCATATACTGGAAATGCACTCCGGATTTATCTTATGGCAATTATGATATTCGGAATCCAGATGGCGTGTCAGATGGCATTTACATCACTGGGAAAAGCAGTATCTTCCATTATTGTAGCGGTCATGCGTAAATTCGTATTATTACTGCCACTTATTTATATTATGCCACACATTTTTACCGGCAATCAGGCAATGGCAGTTTATATGGCAGAGCCGGTAGCGGATGTGCTGGCGGTAAGCTTTACGTCTGTACTGTTCTATTTCCAGTTCCGCAAGGTGCTGCGTCAGATAGAAGAATAGTCCCAAAAGAGCCTTTTTGAGGCTCTTTTTCGTTGACAACAAGTTATCATATATGATAACATAGAGACAGTTGTTGAGGTGAGAAATGGAGAAGAATAAGAGCAGGGAGCAGTCGACGCGTTCGGATGTGGTGCGTCAGTTGAAGGCGGTGCGCAAGGAACAGCATATTACCCAGGAAGTGCTTGCAGAGCGGGCAGGCACGAAGAAATCCAATATTTCCAGATTGGAGAGCGGAAGATATAATCCAAGTCTGGATTTTCTGGTGAAGGTAGCAGGCTGTCTGGGGAAGACCGTAGAGATTCAGATTATGGACAAATAGAAGGAGACAGGGTATTATTATGAAGAAGAACAAACCGAAGACCATGGGGAAAAATATTGACCGGGATGTGGAATTATGCAGAACTACCAATGCCAGAGTCAGCAGTCAGATGATGCGGACACTGGTAAGCCATGAGATTCCATTTACACAGAACTGGGTGAGAGTTCCATTTTATAAGAGAGTTGCTTATAATGGGGCGAAGGAAGTCTGCGTTATCAGCACACATTATAACCAGTATCAGCGGGCGAGAAGAGTATTAGATCATATGGAAGTGGTATATCGGGAACGCATGATTTTGCATGCGGTATAAGATAGGAGGAAAAAGAGATGGAGAGCTTAACAAAGCAGTTTCCGGATAAGGAGACCTTTGACAAATTCTTTGTAGAGAATTTTAAGACCATGACTTACGAAGATGTAAAAGAAGGCTTAGAGGAATTAGTCAAGGCAGAAGGATTAAATATATTTCAGGATGATTATGTGAAAAATGTACGGAAAGAGGATTTTAAAGAGCATCTTTCCAAGGGCGCACGATTTGAATTTGAAAATGCCATGACAGAAGCATTTTACGATAAGAATCCGGAAGTATATGAGGCGGCATTTGGACTTTACGAAGAAGTACCAAAGCAGGCAATGGCAATTACTGAGACTTTTCACCGCACGTATCAGGAGATATATGAAGAGAGTTTAAATTGTATGTTTGATGCAGTGATAGCTCCGTTGTTATAAGAAAAAATTTTACGGATATTTGAATGTATAATCCACTTTTTTAGAATAGCAGATTCTGACTGTGATTCTAAGAAAGTGGATTTTTTGACTTTAGAAAAATTTAATTTCAAAAAGTGAAAAGATTGTGCTACCATTACAATAAGCAGGTAACAGGTGATTGTGAAGGGGATAGATTTTGTCATCAGGACTATCTTTCCAATGTTTGTAAGAAATGCTGCCTGGTTCGTCGAAGTATAGATGCCTGATAAAGGCTGTTAGGGACACTGGGAATTTCATCAGGAAACAGGCAACGCTGGTACAGGGATGTACCAGCGAGGCACAATTGAACATGGATGTGAATTTGTGCCGGTTGCCAGATGAAATGAAAAGTATATCGAAATTCCCAGTGCCCCTTGCAGACATTAGGTGGCATCTGTCCTCGACGGACAGTACCAATATTCTGTCAAAGCAACCGAAAAGACAGTTTATCATCAAGAAAAACAGACCCCTAAGAACGGTTGACATTTCACATAAAAGAAAATCAGATGTGCTTTGACTGCTGCAAAATTCTTTGATTCTAAATGTTATCTCCACATCGCAATCCCCTAATTCTGCCAGTGAATCCCACCCGCATCAAGAACCGCAAACCGGATCAACTCTGCACTGTCCAGGTTCTCATGATGCATATCGATTCCGTTAATTGAATGATTATCATAGGTCGTATAGTAATAAATCCCCTTATCCGCATTGCAGCAGGAAGTGTAGAGTGTGATTTCATATTTCCCATCAGCAACTTCACAGCAGCCCCGCTGCTGGTCGACGGAACCTAAGATATGAAAGAACTGGCTGACACTTTCGATTTCTGAACTGCCGGAAATGGAATGTAGTCTGGTGAAAGCAACCCGGATAAAACGGGATTGGGAAGATAAATCGCCCGGCAGACCCAAAGCCCCCATACCGCGGCTGTAAGCCTGTAAGTTGAGCTTGTCGGAAAAATGATTTTCCGGCTGCCTGGATGAGAGAGCCGCATAATTATTTAAAGCAAACATCTGCATTGGAAAAGGTGGATTGTTGGTCAGCACACCGGCAGGATTGTCATAGATATGAAGCCCGTCTGCCATGGATTCCACAACGATGTTTTCTCTTTTGTCGGCAATCATCCAGTGAAGCTGTGCTGCCGGAAAATGGCTGGCAAAAACAGTTCCAACGAGATTCATCTGCACTAATATTTTCTCTGGCTTCTGAAACAGAAGCACACTGGCTTAGAATCCATGGAATAAATTCAAATTGTGCAACATTTTCCTTTGTATCAATAATATCAGCATAAGCGGCATTTCCCACAAAGTTAAGCCCTGCCATGCAGACACCTTTTTCATTGCAGGCATCATAATAAAGAGGATAGTCAACACCATTGTCTGGTGCTACATGAGCCATGCCAATCATGGCATAGTGGGAGCTTAAAGTCCCGGCATGACGGAAATGAAACGGATAGTTGCGGGGGGTAATGGTGACTTCATCGCCATAGGAAAATTCATAATCAAGGGTTCTTCCCATGTAGAAGTTCTTTGTTTGATAAGTAGCTGCGGTGCACATAAAATAGCCTCCTTTTATCTTTCTTTTGTATTAGTATTCTGCTGAAAAATCAGATTTATGTAATAGGACTATTATAACGTGGATACAGGGGTAAATCAAATTAAGAAATAATGAGAAAAAATATCGATAAGAAAGGTCCTATTTTCAATAACAGGTGTTATAATACAACTGGATTAGAAAGAACTAACATAAAGTAGTAACAACTAAGAAAGGAAGCACATTATGGGAAGATATTATCGGATGTCTAAAAAAGTAACAGAGGATCAGGTAAAAGAAATTCTTCGTGAAACATTAGAATTAGAAGATGTAGAGGAAGCAGAATATGAGGCAGAGACACAGCTTCTTAAAATTGTAACCAAAGATAACCAGTTTGCAGGTGTTATGACCAGAGTGGTAAATATCTGCAGCAGAATCGGCAAAGGAGCAGAATTATCATTTGCAAAATTTTTCATTGAAGGATAGAAAGTGAAGGGATTATTTGAAAGCTTGTGAATATTGCGGCACATCTCCATGATATTGGAAAAATCGGTGTTCCGGATGCTGTTTTAAATAAAGAAGGAAAGCTTGATGATGAGGAATGGGAGGCAATGAAGAAACATCCCTCTATTGGAGCTGAGATTCCATTGATGCCATGACTTCAAACCGGAGTTATCGCAAAGCACATGATTTTGATTACTGTTATCAGGAAATCAAAAATAATCTTGGCAAGATGTATGACCCGATTATCGGACAGTATGTCTTAGACCACTGGGAAGAAATTATTTCCGTAATCAAAATTTCAAGATAAGATTCTGTTGTTGATAAGAATTCTCAATAACGAAAAAGAGTATGGACAATGGGTTTTAATGGCGGTAAGCTAAAAAACAAACAGAAATAGGAGGAATACATATGTTTGATTTTGTGAAAAAATTTAACTGGAAGAAGACCGGAATCTTTGCTGCCGGTGTATTGTTTGGAACAGCCGGAATTAAAATATTAGGTAGCAAGGATGCAAAGAAAGTCTACACAAACTGTACAGCAGCAGCATTACGTGCAAAGGAATGTGTCATGAAGACTGCTTCTAATATCCAGGAAAATGCAGAGGATATTTATGCAGAGGCACAGCAGATTAATGAAGACAGAGCTGCTAAAGCAGCAGAATATACAGATGAATCTGTAGAAGATGCAACAGAAGAAACTGTAGCAGAATAAACATTGGACATGCGATTTTGCTCGTTGTTTATGTAAACTATGAGAATCACCTTCAGAATATGCTGTAGGTGATTCTTTATCTAAGGAAGTATGTAATATGAGATTTGTTATAAAACATGAGATAAAAGGAAGACTTCGTATTCATATCATTCAGGGCGGGATGAGTTTCCGCCAGGCAGATATGATGGAATATTACCTGAGTAACTGCAAATGTGTCACTTCAGTGAATGTAAATGAACGTTTACAGGATGCAGTAGTCTGTTATGTGGGAAATCGTGAGGAGATGATAGAGACACTGCGTCATTTCTCTTATCAGAAAGTGGATGTGCCAGAGACTTTTTTACAGAATTCCGGCAGGGAACTGAACCGGACTTACTGGGACAAGCTGGTAAATAAAGTGGTACTCCGTATGGGCAGTAAGATGTTCCTGCCATATCCAATCCGCGCAGGAATTACCATGGTCCGTTCCGTGAAATATTTGTGGGCTGGAGTGTCTGCATTGGCGAAGGGCAGGATAGAGGTTCCGGTGCTGGATGGAACAGCTATTGGAGTCTCTCTGCTTCGCAATGACATCAATACAGCAGGTTCCATTATGTTCTTACTGGGCATTGGAGAAATCTTAGAGGAGTGGACACACAAGAAATCCGTCGATGATCTGGCAAGAAGTATGTCCTTAAATATCAGTAAAGTATGGCTGTGTCAGGATGGACAGGAAATACTGGTATCGGCATCTGAGATTAAAGAAGGCGATGAAGTCTGTATTCATATGGGAAATGTCATTCCGTTTGATGGCGTGGTAACGGAAGGGGATGCGATGGTAAATCAGGCATCCTTAACCGGCGAATCCCTTCCGGTGCATAAGAGTGTAGAAAGTTATGTCTATGCCGGAACCGTATTGGAAGAAGGAGAACTGACCATTCGTGTCAAAGAAGTAAATGGCTCCAGCAAATTTGAAAAAATTGTCACGATGATTGAAGAGTCAGAGAAGTTAAAATCTTCCCTGGAAAGTAAAGCCGAGCATCTGGCAGACCGCCTGGTTCCGTATACATTACTAGGAACAGGCATTACCTGGCTCTTTACCAGAAATGCCACAAAAGCATTAGCAGTTCTTATGGTGGACTTTTCCTGTGCATTAAAACTTGCAATGCCGGTATCTGTATTGTCTGCAATCCGTGAAGCAAGTGTGCACAATATTACCGTAAAAGGTGGCAAATTCTTAGAGGCAATGGCAGAAGCAGATACCATCGTCTTTGACAAAACAGGTACTCTGACCAAAGCACAGCCTACCGTAGTAGATGTGGTTTCTTTTACGGATAAGCCCACGGAAGAGCTTTTACGTATTGCTGCCTGCTTAGAGGAACATTTCCCTCATTCTATGGCAAAAGCAGTTGTAGATGCAGCCCAGGAAAAGAATCTTGTGCATGAAGAACTACATTCTAAGGTGGAATATATTGTAGCCCACGGAATTTCTTCCACCATAGAAGGAAAGAGTGTGGTAATCGGAAGCTATCACTTTGTATTTGAAGATGAAAAATGTGTGGTTCCGGAAGGCTATGAAGAACAGTTTAACAGCCTTCCATCAGAATATTCACACCTTTATATGGCAATTGAGAACCGCCTTGCAGCCGTTATCTGCATTGAAGATCCGCTTCGTGATGAAGCAGCAGCCGTTGTAAATTCCTTAAAGACAGCCGGAATTAAGAAAGTTGTTATGATGACAGGGGATAGTGAACGTACAGCATCCGCCATTGCAGCAAGAGTGGGCGTAGACGAGTATTACTCCGAGGTACTTCCGGAAGATAAGGCAAGTTTTGTAGAGAAAGCCAAAGCAGAAGGACACAAGGTCATTATGATTGGAGATGGTATCAACGATTCACCGGCATTATCTGCGGCAGATATTGGAATAGCCATCAGTGATGGAGCAGAGATTGCAAGAGAAATTGCAGATGTAACTATCGGTGCAGATAATCTTTATGAGATAGTAACCTTAAAGGTGCTGAGTAATGCATTGATGAAACGGATTCATAAGAATTACCGGACAATTGTTGGGTTCAATACAGGACTGATTGTGCTTGGCGTGGCAGGAGTCCTGCAGCCAACCGTATCTGCATTACTTCATAATACATCTACCTTGGTAATTACCTTAAAGAGTATGCAGAATCTTTTGGATTAAAAATTTCCAGAAACAGAAATCTTACGGTTCAGGAAAAGAAAAATTTTGAATAGAAAATTGAAAAGAAAATTTTTCGAAAAACGGTTTACTTTCACACTTTAATATGCTAACATTTTTGTATTGAAATAAGTATAATACGAAAAGGAGAGGCAGAATGAGTAAGAATGTAAGAACGGAAGCAGTGGATCATTTGTTTGATGCAATCTTAAGCCTTGAAAATAAAGAGGAATGTTATAAATTCTTTGAAGATGTCTGTACGGTAAATGAATTACTGGCATTCTCACAGAGATATGAAGTGGCAAAGATGTTGCGTGAGCAGAGAACTTATCTTGATATTGCAGAGAAGACTGGTGCATCAACGGCAACCATCAGTCGTGTGAACCGTTCCTTGAATTATGGATGCGATGGATATGATATGGTATTTGCCAGAACAAATGTGAAGCCGGTA
>OHGU01000391.1_pt1 | contig 9663 bp, 8 predicted proteins | sample 1567871 | NCBI WGS metagenome assembly OHGU01 (sample SAMEA3879595, study PRJEB24766) | human gut metagenome | biome: human-associated habitat; feature: feces | place: USA | collected 1985/1987 | reverse complement strand
GTTTAAAATCTTAATACTTCCTAAAAGTGGAAGCTCTTTTTCTTCATCTTTGCAGGCATATACTAATCCCATGATCCAGAAAATAAAGAATACAATGGAGAGAATGCCGCTGACAGCCCATCCACAGATCGGAATGCGCGAAATAATAATGCTGTTGATCAGTGATGCAAGGTATAACACCAGTGACTGGTTTAAATGAAATTTTGCACCCTCTTTGTCACCGGCGCAGAATGCAATCAGCCAGCCGATAAGCGTGATGTAGGAAACGATTCCTGTTGTTTTCTTGTCCATAAGTAAACCTCCTCGAAAATTTAATAACATTTGTATTCTAACACTCCTATCAGCAAAATGCAAAAAATATAGAGAAAAAAAGAAAATTTTGCAGAAATTAAGGAAAATGTAAAGTAAATCTTTTGAAAATCTTTATCTTTTTCTGCGGGCGTTCTTTGCATTCGGAAGGTAAGATAATACACAAAGGAGGATAAGAGCAGAAATAATTCAGGTGTGCCGGAAATAACATAAGATTTGTTTCATTTTGATAAGGTAAATGATATACTGATAGGAAGTGTGGCAAAAAGGAATATCTGCGGCACAGAAAGAAAAGGGGAGAAGTGTGAAAATCTTTCACACAGACAAAAATAATGGAACAGTACAATATTTTAATCGTTGAAGATGACAAAGAGATCCGTGATGGAATCGAGATATTTTTAAAAAGCCAGAATTATAACGTTTATAAGGCGGCAGATGGTATAGAAGGTTTAGAGATTATTGAGAGTAAGGAGATACATCTTGCGATTGTTGATATCATGATGCCGCGTATGGATGGGGTAACAATGACATTAAAACTCAGGGAACATCATGATTTTCCTGTAATTATGCTTTCAGCGAAATCAGAGGAGACAGATAAAGTGATTGGGCTGAACATCGGAGCGGACGATTATGTGACAAAACCATTTACGCCGTTAGAATTGATGGCGCGCGTCAATTCCCAGCTCCGGCGTTATACAAAGTTTAACAACAAAAGTCAGGAGAAAAAGGAAAATGACAGGGTACATATCATTGGCGGTATTGAGCTGAATGAAGATACAGTGGAAGTATTTGTGGATGGGAAACCGGTGAAAATGACACCGATCGAGTTTAAGATTTTAGCACTTCTGATGAAAAATCCGGGAAGAGTTTATTCGGCGGACGAGATTTACGAGCGTGTCTGGAATGAAAAAGCGATCAATACGGATACGATCATGGTGCATGTGAGAAATATCAGGGATAAGATTGAGATCAATCCGAGAGAACCAAAATATTTAAAGGTGGTGTGGGGCGTTGGATATAAAATGGAAAAACAGCCGTAAGGCGGGGATTGCGATAACAGCAGGGTTTCTTCTTGTTTTAGCAGTTATCAATTTTTTATGCTATCCGGGAATCAATCGCAGAAGCAAAGACTGGATGCAAAAGACAGAAGCAGCAAAAACAGGAACAGACAGTGATACGCAGATTCGGACACAGTTTCTGAAAAATCTGTATGAGGGATTTTATTTGCTCGATCTGGAATATCAGAATCAGAAGAGTGAGACGGAGATGTCAGCAACAGATCTTTATATCGCATCTTATGCAAAAGCGGATGAAACCGACAGGTGGGAGTCACAGGAACAATTAGAGCAGGTAACCAATGATGAAGTATTGTCGGTGATGGATGAATGGAGCAGTCAGTTTGAAAAAATCCGTTCCCAGATTGATTATTGCGTCATGGAATCCGAAGATGGAAGTAAACTGAAAAATACAACGCAGAATTTAGAGAGCGTACTCGGTGGAGAGGAAAAGGATGTCAGTGAACAACTGGCACAATATTACAGCGAATTGTTTGCGGTAAAATTTAATGAAGTCGGGGCGATGGAAGTAATTCCTCTGCTGTCAGACAGGGAAAATAGCGGCGATCTTTTAGTAAAATCCTTAGGGGCACAGGAACGCAGTGAACTGTTAAAAACTAATCTGGAAGAGTATTTTAATCCAACAGACATGCCCGTGCTCAAAGGACCGGAAAATATAGAGTTTGTGATCGGTATTTCCAAAGAGAAAGCATCTGAAAATATTCTTTATGATGCTGGCAGTGATGAGGAAGAAGATTATTTTGAAAAGCTGTCCGCCTATAAAATTAATGGGGCACTTCCATTGTATGGCGTATCGGTTGTAGCGGTGATCGCATTTATGTTTTTTATGACAGGGAAAAAAGCCGGAGGCAATATCTTAAATGATGGAAAGGTACATGCTTACGCGGCAGAACTTGGAGTCACAGGTGTGATCTGCGGACTGTGTCTGCAGAATTACTTTATGGAACTTATCTGGTCATATGGATTTGATTCATTTTCGGATGCGGCAGATGAACTGATGGGTGGACAGGTTTATGATGTTGTGATCAGCGTACTTACTGCAGTTGGAACTTTGTGGCTGATCTATGCAATGTGGTTTGCAGCCGCATATCTGCTGAGACCGGTATTTTCAGTCGGACTATGGGAATATGTTAAAAGATACAGTCTGGTCTATCAGATCTTCCCATGGATAAAAAAACAGTTTAAAAAGACAGGCAACCGGATCAGACAGTGGTGGAACACACTCTCCGGGGAGATCACACACATTGATTTCAGTGAGGAAACGACAAAACTGATCTTAAAAGTTGTCGTTATAAACTTTGCAGTGCTTGCAGCCTGTTCCTTGTTCTGGTTCTTTGGGATCGGTGCATTAGTTGTCTATTCGATCGTCCTGTTTTTTATTATAAAGAAACATTATGAGCAGATCAATAAAGATTATCATGCGATGTTAGATGCCATGCAGACGATCGCAGAAGGTAATCTTGATCAGGAGATTCAGGGGGATTTTGGCATATTTAATCCGTTCCGGGACGAACTTGCGCAGATCCAGACCGGTATGAAAAAAGCAGTGGAGGAAGAGGTAAAGAGCCAGCGTATGAAAACAGAACTGATCACAAATGTTTCACATGACTTAAAAACACCGCTCACTGCCATCACGACATACATTGAACTGCTGAAAAAAGAAGACATCACGGAGGAAGAAAGGCGTTCTTACATTGATACTTTAGAGCGTAAATCACTGCGCCTTAAGGTGCTGATCGAAGATCTTTTTGAAGTCAGCAAGGCAAACAGCAATAATATCGTACTTAATAAGATGGAACTTGACGTTGTAAACCTGATCAAACAGGTCAGCATTGAACATGTGGATAAGATGAAAGAGCGGGGACTCGAACTTAAGTGGAATGTGCCGGAAGAAAAAGTACTGTTAATGCTTGATAACCAGAAAACCTACCGCATTTTTGAAAATCTCTTTGTCAATGTGGTCAAATATGCAATGCAGGGCAGCAGGGTTTATTTAGAGGTGCGAAAGAAAGCATCCCTTGTAGAGATCATCTTAAAAAATATGTCTGCTGAGGAAATACATATCAGCGGTGATGAGATCACGGAACGATTTGTGCGTGGCGACAGTTCAAGAAACACAGAAGGTTCCGGACTTGGTCTTGCGATCGCAAAAAGTTTTACCGAAGCCCAGGGCGGCGAATTCCACGTCGAGGTCGACGGGGACCTGTTCAAAGTTGTCATTTTGTTTTAGGGACGGGTGTGTTATAATACCGTTTAGAATATAATGATGTTGGGATTAAATAGTGTATTCACAACGTAACGGCTGGCAACTTGCACAAAGTCGGGATTATTTTTGTGACTTTGGTAGAAAATTAGAAAATCTTAGTATGTCTGTCTATTCACAGTGATGTTCTGCCATGGATGGCAGAACAAGGCAGCATCGAGTCAGGGATGACTCGTTGCTGCCGTTCACGTCACTTTGAAAAAATCTAATTCAGGCATACTTAGTTTTTCTTATTTTCGGACATCGGAACAAAATAGGCACGACTTTGTGTAAGTTGCCAATCAGAAATCTTAAATGCACTATTTGATCCCAACATCATATATACTGACGATTTGAAAATGATATTAACAAATGGGAGGATAACAAAATGGAAACAATGGACGACTACAAAGACGAACTGGAAGCCTCTTTCCGCAGGATCAACGAGGGAGACATCATTTCCGGTACAGTCATTGATGTAAATGAAGAGGAAGTGACTCTGGATTTAAAATATTATGCGCAGGGAATCATCAAAGTTGCTGATCTGAGCAATGATCCTGATTTTAATGTCATGGAACAGGTACACAAGGGAGATGTGATCGAGGCAACTGTGGTACAGACGGACGATGGTGCCGGAAATATCGTACTTTCCAAAAAAGAAGCGAACGATATACTCGCATGGGATAAATTAAAACAGATGATGGAAGATGAGACAACAGTCAAAGTCCGCATCAAAGAGAGTGTACCGAGCGGCGTTGTCACCTATCTGGAAGGCATCCGTGCATTTATCCCGGCATCCCAGATCACACTTGACTATGTGGAAGATACGGATGCATGGATTGGAAAAGAGATCGAAGTGCGTGTGATCACTGTGGATCCGGAAAAAGAAAAACTGGTTTTATCCGGCAAAGCGGTGGCAAGAGAAGCAGAAGCTGAGGAGCGCAATCATAAAATCTCCATGATCGTACCGGGAACCGTACTCGAAGGAACTGTCGAGACACTGATGCCATACGGCGCATTTATCAACCTTGGAAACGGACTGAGCGGTCTGGTACACATCTCACAGATCTGTGAGCGCCGCATCAAAAAGCCATCCGAAGTATTAAAAGAAGGACAGAAAGTCAAAGCAAAAGTCCTTAACACAAATGACAACAAGATCAGCCTCAGCATGAAAGCATTAGAGGAAGAAATGGTCGATACCGCAGGTGTTGCTGACGAAGAACTGGAAAAATACACTGACACAGAATCAACAGGCACCAGCCTTGGTTCTTTACTGGCAGGATTTCACTTTGATGCATAAGCAGTGGCAAATAAGTACATTGAAAACTATGTAAAAACGTCAGAAGCAGCTTATGAAAAACAGAAAGAAATAAAGCAACCGAAAACAGCAGAAAAATAACATCAACCGGCAGGAGATAGCAGGAAAAAAGCCTGATTCTTCTACCGGTTTTTCATGCTCGATAATAGCATACTCACAGAGCACGTATTTTATACTTACCAAAACAGAGGCTGGAATCAACACATACATTGTTGACAAGGAAACAAACATGCGTTATATTAAAACAGAAGTAATTGTTGACGAGGAAACAATATTTCCGCAAAGTAAGGGGTGGATGTATGAAAGAGCAGGAGCTTCTGTTAAAAGAGCTTGCGCTGATGTTAGAGCGGCAGGACATGCTCTCAAAGCTGACCGAAGGGAAATGTCTCGATGAATATGGATATTCCGAGACACACTGTATCGATTATATCGGAAGGTTAGAGCTGCCGAATGTCACAAAGATCGCAGAACATATGGGGATGACAAGAGGCGCGATCAGCAAAATGACAAAGAAACTGTTAACGAAAGGGCTGATTGAAAAGTACACTTTGGAGTCGAATAAAAAAGAAGTTTATTTTAAACTGACAGATCTTGGCAAAACATTATTTGAGGAACATGCAAAGCGTCATAAACGCTGGGAGAAAAGAGATATGGAGTTTTTGTCCCATTATTCGACAGAAGATGTAAAGACAGTGTACCGTTTTATGAAAGAATTTAATCATTATTTAGAGGGACAGATCGAAGAATTGTCGTAGACAATAGAATGCACGCTCCGCGAATATTCTATTGTCATGAAAAAAATCCTCCATGGGCATATGCCACAGAGGATATATAAGTTTAAGATTGACTATCTGTATCAACACTGGTATCAGCAGCATCTGTATCAGCGCTGTCTGCGATATCTGTGTCCGGTTCTGTGAAAGGGATCACATCCACGGAAAAATCTTTTGTGATATCTTCAACCGCTTCGGAATTCTTAGAAAAAGCGGCAGCAATGCGGTCTGATGAATCATCAGAAGTATTTTCTGCAGTATAGGAAGAGGTATCCGTGTTCTGTGCCATAGAAGCAGTACCGGTTGATGACTGGGAAGATATCATATTTTTCAATTTTAAAATGGTGGTTAAGATATCTAATGCATCTTTGCTGATATTTTTGGATGAGAAGAAATCAGCAAGCATCTGATTTGCCTCATCTCTAGCACTTCCGGTCAGATTGAAAATAGAAGAAAGCTGATCTGAAACAGAAGATACGGTATTTGAAACAGCAGAACCAAATTCTTCCATATAAGAGAGTACTTTTTTGACGTAATTCTGTGTCTCGGTAAAAGGCGGGATGCCGCCGTATTTGTCCACATTCGCGCTGCCGGCATTGTAAGCGGCGAGCGCAAGGGAGATATTTCCCTGATAATTGGATAATAACTGGCTGATATATTTTGCACCGCCCATGATGTTCTCTCTTGCATCATAGGAATTGGAAACACCAAGAGCAGCAGCGGTAGATGGCATTAACTGCATGATCCCGACAGCGCCTGCATTGCTCACGGCAGAGGGATTGAAGCCGGATTCTGCTTTGGCGATCGATTTTAATATAATAGAAGAAACACCATAGGAATTGGCGGCCTCTTCAAAAATAGAGTCAAGTTCGCCTGAAGTATAGGAATTTGCAGAGGATGCAGTTGTCTGGGCTGCGGATATCCCTGATGTATCTGCGCCTGTGGTACCGGTCTGTGAGGTATTCTGGCTGTTTTCCAAAGCTTTTGTACTGTCAGCTAACGCAGCCGCAAAATCATCCGTATTAGACTGTTTTGCAGCTTCGGCACGCTTTGCAGCCTGTTCATTGATGCGGCTGACTAATGCGTGATCCATATAATTTAAAACGGTAATACTCATTCATAACTCCTTTTCGTGTAAAACGCGACTAAAAAGAGTATAGCACATGTTTTTGCAATAGTGAAGTTTTTGTTGAAAATTGTCTTGATGTATCACAAAAATTGTTGTAGAGTACATAGTGCGACAAGCTAAAGTGATAAAGTAACAGGGATAGATAAAAGAAATGGATTGTGAAATAGAAAAAAACAAAATAAGTAAAAAATCCTCCTATGGAAAAGCATTTAAAGCCGCATTTCCATATACCATACCGGTCATGACAGGATATCTGTTTATCGGTATGGCTTTTGGAGTGATGATTCAGGAAAAAGGGTATAATTTTCTGTGGGCAATACTGATGAGCGTCCTGTGTTATGCAGGGAGTGGACAGTATCTCGCCGTGAATTTTTTTGCGCCGGGCGTGAGTCTTTTACAGGTAATTTTCATGGAGTTTATGTTAAATATCCGGCATATTTTTTATGGTCTGTCGTTATTAGAACGTTTTGCAAAGATGGGGAAGAAGCGTCTGTATATGATCTTTTCCCTGACAGATGAAACATATTCCTTATTTTTTGTCACGAAGGTGCCAAAGGATGTGGAAGAAGGACAGTTTTTATTTGCAATCGCACTGTTAGACCAGCTTTACTGGATCATCGGTTCCGCAATCGGGGCACTGCTTGGATCAGTACTTCCAATCGACACGACAGGAATTGATTTTGCGATGACGGCGTTGTTCGTCGTGATCATGGTGGAGCAGTGGATGGAGTCAAAAAACCGTCCGAGCGTACGGATCGGACTTGGATGCGGACTGGTTTGTCTTCTGATCTTTGGCGCAGACAATTTTATTCTGCCGACCATGATCTGTATTATGCTGATCCTGCTTCCGTGCAGTCTGTTCATTGACAGGCAAGCCTTTTATGGTTGCATCCATAAAGAAACAGACCAGAAAAAGGAGGTAGAGCATCATGCCGGTTAGTGTGGCGCGTTCACTTGTTATCATTGCAGCAGTTGCGGGAACGATCTTTTTTACAAGACTCTGCCCGTTTTTATTCTTTCCGCCGGGAAAACCGATCCCGCCGGTGATACAGTATCTTGGAAAAGTATTGCCGCCGGCAGTCATCGGAATGTTGGTGATTTATTGTTTAAAGGCGGTAAGTATCACATCCTATCCATATGGATTACCGGAGTTTATAGCGGTGGCAGTAGTGATACTGCTTCATGTCTGGAAACGAAACAACCTGCTTAGTATCGGCGTCGGGACAGTGCTTTATATGGTGCTGATACAGGCTGTATTTTAATAAAATGGAGGAATATTATGAAGAAGAAACCTTTTGTAACCAAAGAACAGCTCGAAGAGATCGTAAAAAAATATCCGACACCGTTTCATCTCTACGATGAAAAAGGAATCCGTGAAAATGCGAAGGCGGTCAAGGAAGCATTTTCCTGGAATCCCGGATTTCGTGAGTATTTTGCGGTAAAGGCAACGCCAAACCCGTACATCCTTGATATCCTAAAAGAATATGACTGCGGCTGCGACTGTGCATCCTTGACAGAACTGATGTTGGCAGACTCTCAGGGATTTGACGGAAAGCACATCATGTTTTCCTCAAACGATACACCTGCCGAGGAGTTTAAATTTGCCAATGAACTTGGTGCGATCATCAACTTAGATGATTTTACCCACATTGACTTTTTAGAGAAAACGATTGGCAAAATTCCTGAGACGATCAGCTGCCGTTATAATCCGGGCGGAGTCTTTAAGATGAGCAACGGCATCATGGATAATCCTGGTGATGCCAAATATGGTTTTACACATGAGCAGATCATCGAGGGATTTAAGATCTTAAAAGAAAAAGGTGCAAAACATTTCGGCGTACATGCATTCTTAGCGAGCAACACCGTGACAAATGAATATTACCCGAAACTGGCAAGACAGTTGTTCGAACTGGTTGTGGAACTGCGTGACAAGACCGGATGTGATATTCAGTTTATCAACCTTTCCGGCGGTGTCGGTGTGCCTTATACACCGGATCAGACACCGAACGATATCCGCGTGATCGGACAGGGGGTCAAGGAAGCTTTTGAGGAGATCTTAGTTCCGGCAGGACTTGGAAATATCTCTATTTATACAGAGATGGGACGTTTCATGTTAGCACCTTACGGCTGCCTTGTGACGAAAGCAATCCATGAGAAACACACCTATAAAGAGTATATCGGTGTGGATGCCTGTGCAGTCAACCTGATGCGTCCGGCAATTTACGGGGCATATCATCACATCACCGTTATGGGAAAAGAGGACGAGCCTTGCGACCACAAATATGATGTGACAGGTTCCCTCTGCGAGAACTGTGATAAATTTGCCATTGACCGTATGCTGCCGAAGATCGATATGGGAGATCTGCTTGTGATCCATGATGCCGGAGCACATGGTTTCTCCATGGGATATAACTATAACGGAAAACTGCGCTCCGCGGAGGTATTGTTAAAAGAGGATGGTTCCACCCAGCTGATCCGCCGTGCAGAGACACCGGATGATTACTTCAGAACTTTTGACTGCTTTGATATTTTAAAGGATATGAAGCATCCGGAGAGAAAATAAGACTTCATTCTGCAAGAGGAGTGTGTCATGTGTATTGATGAATTGAGGTTTGAAGCTGCAAAAAACAGAGTGATCGGGATAAACAGGGAGCGTCAGGGAATCGGGACGCTCTCAGAGAAAACGGTACATGCCGTTTTGAAAAATTATTATGCGCCGGATACGGATATGCACGAAATCCCAATCGAAAATTTTGTGGCGGACATTTTTACGGGGACCGAGATCATTGAGATACAGACACGCTCCTTTCAGGTTA
>OHGU01000389.1_pt1 | contig 9693 bp, 7 predicted proteins | sample 1567871 | NCBI WGS metagenome assembly OHGU01 (sample SAMEA3879595, study PRJEB24766) | human gut metagenome | biome: human-associated habitat; feature: feces | place: USA | collected 1985/1987 | reverse complement strand
GGTCGCTGGGAGGAGCGCCCCTTCAGAGTGACGCCGAGAGAAAACGAAAAGGGTGTCCGCAGAATGGCTGAAGGCGAAAGAGAACTGCCGCAGGAAGTCCAGACCCAGGCAAATTACGATTTCATCAACTCGCTCAGTATTGCCGTTGCTCAGTTCAACAGCACGGACATTAAGGAGTCATCTCCGATCCTGTCGGCTACTTTGCCCGACGGAGAGCGTGTTCAGTTTGTGCGGCCTCCCGCCTGCATGAAGGACACGATTTCCATGACGATAAGACGCCCGTCGATGGAAGTGAGAACGCCTGAGTCTTATGAGGAAATCGGCTTTTACGACGAACTGCATGAAGTAAGTACGGTTCGTGCCGGATCTGAAGAACTGTTGGATTTGTACGGGCGGTTTTTTGACGAAAAGCTCAAGCCGGAAGAACTCAGACAAAGCCGTTCTGATTTTATGCGGCGCTGCGTCGAATTGGGTCGCACCGTTGTAATTGCCGGTTCAACCGGTTCGGGCAAAACGACTTACATGAAAGCGCTGATGCAGTACATACCGAAGACGGACAGAATCATCACGATTGAAGACTGTCCCGAGCTTGTGTACGGGCTGCCGAACCACAAAAATCAGGTCAATCTGTTGTATCCGTCCGAAGCGACTGCGGAAAGTCCCGTGAATGCCACGAAACTTATGAAATCCTGCCTCCGAATGAAACCGGACAGGATTCTTCTGGCCGAGCTTCGCGGCGGTGAAACCTACGATTGGGTCAACTCCGTCCTATCGGGACACTCAGGCTCGATTACGAGCTGTCATGCCGCCAATGCTTTGGCCGTTTTCGATTATCTGGCGATGAAGATCAGAGAAAATCCGGTCGGGCGATCCGTACCGAACGTCACGGAATTAATCAAAAGCGTTATTGATGTGATTGTTCACATCCAGAACGACAAAGGAAAACGATACATTACCGAGGTTTACTTTCGGGAATTCCAAGAAAGCAGGACCAAACCATGAGAACAATTATCCCCGAGGAAGAAGTCAAACAATTCATCATTCTTTTTGTGAATCGGCACGACAGGTTTCCGACGACAAGGGAGATCAGAGACCACTTCGGAAGCGGCGGTCTCAACCGGTACTCCGAAATCTCCAAAGAAGTTAAGGAACGGTATTTCGTTCAGGCCGAACAATTTAAAAACGAAACACACAAAGAATGCCATCAAATCAAACTGCTCTTGGAACTTATTGAAGAAAAACTCACAAAATTGCAGATGCTTAAAAGCTGAGTTTCATCCAAGAGTATTCACTTCCAATGTTATGTGGAACGAATCGGAAGTCACTTACCGTTGACCGTAACTCCTTCAGTAAAGGAGTCTCTTGAGCGGTGTGCCAATCTTTTCGACAGCCTTGTTTGGCTGCTTCCGGGACCGCCTCATGTAAGGATTATTAAATGACAAATAAGAAAATTGCAATCACAGCAGTAAGCGAAACAATATCGACCATCAGACAAGAGGGAAGGTGGCTGAAAACCTTTAGCGGAGAAGCACTTGTCGAACTGTATGAAGATCCGAAGAGTCCGGGCATTCAACTTTTTCACCACCTTTTTCTTAAAGATTCAACTCCGGTATACATTGTTGGGGCACAACCGCTGATTCTCCCCTTCGGAAGTATTGAACTTTTTTTGAACCAAAAATTGTTTGATGAGTTTTGTGCCGGTTCGGTAATGGTTGGCTGGTGGTATATCAGAACAGTTGCCCTATTTGACGAAGATATGTTGGAAGAGCTGTTGAGCACGGACCAAAAGGATTTATACGTCACCAGTACCCAATTCAACAAATTTTTGGGGAATCCGGTACTTATTCCCTTCGAGAAGCCTTGCTCTACAGATGATCAGGAAATTCTAGGCTGTTTATTCGGAGTTTACGGGTATCCAAACGCAGAAAACATCTTAGAGGCTTTTGGATTTAAGGACATGATGAAAGAATGGAGAATCGTATTGTGTCCTGTTGGCAGAAATCTTTCCACAGGCAAAACTTCTCTCTTAACGGTCAGTCTTGGTTCTTTACTATTCGAAAAACCTGATTCTCCGGTGAATTTTTCCTGCTTGATTGGCGAAGCTCTCACAAATTGGAAAGATATTCCGGAGATGAAGTTGTGTGTTCATGAGCTTTTCTCAAAAATTGCGTATTTGCTGACAGAAACACCTGACGTTACTCGTTGTGTTTCGGTACAATCTCCGAGGATCATTCGACCCCGCAAAAAACCCGTCAAGATCATTCCTCCGGATACTGCCAGATACTTGTTGATGGGAGAGGAATTCGGCAGCGCTATCAGAACTTACAGTGCGCGTGCTTCTTCTCTTACGGCTGCCAAAGGAACGGTTCGGCCTCATATCAGAAGAGCGCATTGGCATACTTATCTGACCGGGACAGGCCGTGAAAAGCGAATACTAAAATGGATTCTTCCGATTTTGGTGAAGTCCGCCGACTTGTCCCAGGAATAAAAACTTTATCGGGACTACCTTTTTCGTTTTTGCTTTGAAATCCATCGATACAAAGGACGACTTTTGGGAGTAGCCGCCCAACTGTTTGTTTGAACCGCTTTCTATATCGGAAGAACAGGCATTGGAAGAATCATTCCCCGGTTTACGTGGATTCGGCCGGAATCTCCCCGCTTTGCTGATAACCTTTCCTCAAGCAGGTAATTTTTCCTGAAAACTACCCGTTAATCATTAGGGCGGTACTTAACCGGTTTTACCATGTTCTCCTTTGAGGAGGTGGGTTAAATGACTGATAGAAGTGTTGCAACAGCTGCGGCATCCGAAGCTGTTGCCGGAATCAGAGGAATGAGCAGACTTTTGGAACTCTATAAAGGCAGCGACCTTGCCCGCTTATATGAGATTCAAACAAAGCAAAAGAAACGCCTGATCATCGGAGCACAACCCTTAATTCCTCCCAGTCCTGAGGCTATGATGAATATGCAGCTTCAGTTGTTTGAAGGTATTGAAGGAGCAAAAAAATTTATAAGAGATACTTTGCTCATCGGCTGGTGGTTCACAAGAACGGTCGCAGTCTTCGACGGGGATATGCTCGGAGAATTGATGGAGACGGATTCAAAAGATTTATATGTCTCCATCTCGCAGTTTAGGAAGTTTTTAGGCAATCCCGTTCTTATACCTTTTGAGAAGCCATACGAAATTGACGACACGGAGATTTTCGGGTGCATCGTAGGCTTTTTTGAAGCCTCGGATAATGAAAAGGAATCTTCATTCTTATTGTTTCCGATCCAACGGCAAAAATCTGGCGGAAAGGTCTCCTTCCCTATCATTGCCCCAAATTTCAATATTGCTTCCGATAATGAACTTTCCATCAGCTTTCCCAAGATAATCGAAACGACTGAAAAGGAAGGACATCAGCTTGGGTTTGAGCTTTACAAACATGAACTGTTTTCCAAAATAGCGTACCTGCTAACTGAAACTCCCGACGTTGAAAGTTGTATGTCTGAGTCTGCTCCGTCCATTGTTCGGCGTCGAAAAAAGCCTGATACGATCTTTGCACCGGAAAAGCCGAAATTTATGATGCTCGGAAAAGAATTCGGAGATGCAATAAGGCAATACAAGGTCTATTTATCGTCGTCTTCCGAACCCAGAGGTACGGTGAAACCGCACATTCGGCGTGCTCATTGGCATACGTATCTTTCAGGCAAAGGCCGTGAAAAGCGAATACTAAAATGGGTGCTTCCGATCCTGGTCAAGTCCGCCGATCTTTCGGCTAAGTAAACGGCAGAACCCTGTTCGTTGGAAAGAAAATGACTGTTGACGTCCTCCTCGTCATAAATGGCGAGGATTCCATACCACCTCTGCAGCGGCCGTAGCCTAGTGCTGCAACAGGTCTCTCTGGGTTCCTGCTGACAGCGGCCTTACTGCACCACTCTTTCCACAGGCTAGCCGGGCCCGTCCGGCCCTTAATACATTTATTGCTCCGACCAAATCCGCGTTTGCATGGTAACCGCAGTGAATACACGCAAAAGAGGCTTGCGTTTTCCTGTTCTCCGCAGAGACATAACCGCATTGCGGACATGTTCGGCTGGTGTTTCTGGAATCAACTTTGATCAGTTTTCCGCCTTTGCGCTCCAGCTTATAGGAGAGCATCTGGAAAAAGCCATACCATCCCTGGTCCAAAATTGACCGATTCAAACCGCGCTTCTGCTTAACCTTTTTACCCGGATTCTCTTTTGTTCCGGCAGCAGAAGCCGACATGTTCGAGACCTTCAGATCCTCAACGAACACAGTGCTGTGGTTTTGGGCAATCTGTGTCGAAGTCTTATGAAGGAAGTCTCTTCGGCTGTCGGCGATATGGCGATACAGTCGGGCTATTTTACGTTTCGTTTTTCTGCTGTTCCTACTCTCTTTTTTCTGTCGGGCTAACTTCCTTTGAAGCTTCGCAAGTTTTTCCTGCTCACGCTTGAAAGGGCTGATGGGTTCAAAAAACTCTCCGTTCGACAGAGTTGCAAAACGTTTGACCCCCATATCGATCCCTACCTCAGAAGGAGTCGTCTCAGGAGGGATGTTGCCATACTCTGTCTGTATGCTGACATCCCACTTCTCTCCGCGACGGATAACGGTAACGTTTTTTATCGTACCGATGATATTTTGACTTTTCCGATATCCCACCCAGCCAACTTTCGGCAACCTAATCTTCTGTCTGATCTCATCGAGTTCAACTCCCTGAGGAAAACGAATAGAGTCATGTCGGAACTTCTTCTTGTATTTCGGAAAATTGGCCCGTTTTTCGAAGAAATTGGTGTACGCCCGATCAAGATCTTTTAGGGACTGCTGGAGCACCTGACTATGACACTCTTTCAGAAAAGGATGTTTCGTTTTCCACTCAGGCAGTCTATTGGCGGCTTCCGTATATCTGAATGAGTGTTTGTTATCTTTTGCGTACAGGGACTTCTCAAGAGATAAGGTGCGGTTGTAGACATAACGGGCACAGCCGCAGAATTGGCTGATTTGACGAGCCTGCCGGCCATTAGGCTTCAATTCAAACTTAAAGGCACGTCGTATCAGCATTACATTCCTTGTATTTTCTACGCTAATTATACTTGGCCCATGGGCAAGAGTAATGATATTAGGCGGGGAAAACACTGTGCTTGTACTTTATTCATCCATCCGATTTTTGACTCACGTCGTGTCCGGCTATAGTGGGAAGGATGAAAGTAGATTTCAATCCGGTTTTTTGAATTTTGGAGTGGAATTAGCAGGGGTTGATTGAAACGGTTGCTGATCAATTATCCTCCGAAAGTTTCTGAGCCTCGCTTGAAATTGCTTTGAGAGGGAGTTTTTATGACATATAGAATAGCAAAATACGGTTGGACAACCCTTTGTTGGGCCCTTATATCACCGTCATGAATGACGGTGTTTTACGGGCCCCGTTGATAAAATCAGTATCAGAGAGGAGAAACTATTTTGAACCAGGAACAGACGAATATTACAACAGGAAAGCAAATACGTCATCTGCGAACACAATTGGGAATGACACAGGAAGAACTAGCCGGGGAATTGAATGTTACCCGGCAGGCACTATCGAATTGGGAGAGAGATGTTAATGAACCCGATTTAAATATGTTGAAAAAAATGACTCTTCAGGCACATTTGTGGGTTGACCCCGCTCCCAACGGGCGGTTTGGGAGCGGTATCTGAACCTTCGAGCAGACGAGCATGACGAAGGGGATCAGGTTCTCAACGTTTCGGAAACCGTATGCCCGTCGGATGCACAGCTTGATCGTGTTGTTGGTAGCTTCAATGCGAGCGTTGCTCAGACCGTGCTCAATCGTGTTGAGGATGTTCCCCGTGTGACGCTTGATCTTGCGAGCCAACTCCTTCATGGCCTCGATGCAGGAATGCGACGCGCGCCAATACCATTTCTTCAGGCAGTCCCGGGCCGGTTCAAGGGGCATTTTGAGGATCAGGCGCAATTCCTCTTTGAGCCGATATGCTCGATATAGGACCGGCTGCGTAGCGGCAATCAGCTCCAGGCGGCTTTTCTGCAGATCTGTGAGATGCTCAGGGGCTTTGTAGATGTCTTATAGGTTCGTATCTTAATTTAGCTGCATGATCAATACTGTCTCCAAGGAATAAGAAGGAGACAGATTATGGATATTAACTGGTCAAGATACATTGAGATCGCTCGAGCACAAGACTTGGGCAGCGCCGAGGTAGCGAGATTGATTCGAACCGAGACCCGTCGCAAAGTCAACATCTCCGAAGTTAAGCGGCGCCTGTCCGTTTCGGAGTCAGCGGCAGCTCAAATTCGACAGCCTAATTCTTTGGACGTTATTAATCTTTGCGAAGGTGAAGCAGATGAGGAGTCGACGCTGAGCATTTCGGCCAAGGGGATGACCTTCGAATTCAAGACGCAGCGTCCGGAAGAATCTGTCATCTTCATTCTGTCTCGCATGAGAGGAGACGTCATATGAATATCCGCTTCAGCGGCGTGCACGTGACGCTGGTAATTTCTCCTACTGATTTAAGAGGAGGCTTTCATCGGCTCTGTTCCCTCGCCCAAGACCAGCTCGGCATCAACTTGAGCAGCGGTAAGGAGGCCGTCGTCTTTCTCTCAAAGACGAGGAAGATCTGCAAGATCGTCACCACGGACGAGAAAGGAACGATGCTGCTAACACGCACCTTGCACAATGGACGCTTTGAAGAACTCATGGTTCGAGTCGGTCAGCAGGCCAAGTGCTCCTTGACTTTATCCGATTTAGAGCGATTTCTTAACGGGGAGCGGCTTTATACCAAAAGCGATACTTTTTGGTAGCCCGAGACTCCAATAACGCCGTGTAGGCTCTTCTGAGGGCCTTCACGGCGATATTTTTATATTTGCAAGCATTATTTATCCATTATATTCAGATAATTAATTGTTTTTAATGGTAAAATATGATATAATTTACCCAATAGATAATAACAGGGTGTGACAAAATGACCGACCTCAACTCACTCTCCAAGGAAGAACTGATTAAGCTGGTTACCCAAAAAGAAGAACAGCTTCGAGCTGCTGAGGATTTGGCAGAGAAACGCGAGCGCTCCAATATAAAGTTCGCTCGCGGCGTTACATCGCTGGCGCTTCTCCTCAAAGACGTCAACGGCAGCTACCTCGCTCAAGTGGAAGAGTACCTGAGTTACGCCGATGACGAAGAAGCTAAAAAGGCGATGAAAGTTCTCTATGACATGATCTCCTACGGCATAAAAACTATTGGTGTCACTTCTGTGCAAATTGCAAGTTTCTTCGCTCATGGAAACGAAGCCATGAAAGCAGGAGAAACTTCTGAACAGGCTTACGCTAAAGCACAAAGCAACTTGAAAGAATTGAGGCAGGTCCGCTCATTTACCAATAACGTCAAGGGAATCGTCAAGCTGAGCAACGCTATTGCCAAAGCATCGAAAACATTGGATGCTTCGACAAATGCAACGGTTAAAACTCTGCAGGAAATCTCTGAGATAAATAAGGAATCTGAACCGTCCCCTGTCAAGGAAAAACAGACGCACCGGGGTCGAGTCAATAATATCGAGAATCTTCCGGAAGCCGGGCCGACTAAGGCGACAAAGATATCGGCAACTTGCCGAGAATGCGGAGAACCCTTGGCCGGATTTGAGGACTTGATGGTTAATCTCAAAACTGCGATGACGGACTTCGAAGCAGGCTACAGACAGCAGAACACTTATACGATAGGGTTCTGTCAGAAATGCGGTCAGGTAGAGGTCTTCATGGATCCCGGACAAGATCATCCGCTCTTCCCGGACAGACACATGAGCACGAAAACCATCCTGTCTTGGAACCAGGCTATGTGCATCGGCATTCCTTTAGAGCGTGCTCTGAAGCGGTTCGAGCAAGAAGCCGGGCTGGGCTCCAACACCGGTTCTTACTCGTTGTTCGACTATCAAAGATTTTATTTAAAGCCGCTCTTTAAAGCACTGGAAAAGGTTCTGCAGCAGCGCGATGTGCTCGTATGTGACGAAACGCCGTTTAGCTGCCTTCAGGATCAGGGACGCGGGAAGCTTCCTGCTTCAGGTGCCGAGGCAAAGGGCAAGACCAACTATATAGTCGCTCTGACCACGGCCGATCATGCGCCAAAGCCTATAACTCTCTACTACTACAGTCCGACTCGGAGCGCAGAGAACATAGGCCGCATCTTGGAAGATTACAACTTTGAAACTCTGGTGACCGACGGTTACAGCGGCTACAGAACGATACTTAATAACAGAAATCAGGATAAACCGATCCTCGATCATGTTCGTCACCAATCCTGTTTGGTTCATCTGCGGCGGGAGATTCTGAAGGTCGTTCTGCCCTCGGATCTCTTCAAGAAGCTTCTCGATAAACCGGAAGCGTTCCTTATGCAGCAGCTTGAAAAATTGCTCAAAGCCGATACCGAAGGCATGAAGCTGCACGCCGCATTAAGAGCAATTAACTCGATCTTCTTATTTGAAGCCCAGAAAAATGATGGGCTTATCAGCCCGGAAAAAGCCAGGCTAACTCAGGCCAAGCTGATGAAATGCCTAGACCGGATGATGATGAAGGCAAGCGAGGGCCTGGTCAGGCAAAAGGGATCTGTCTGGGAAAAAGCAAAGGACCATCCCGCTGCCAAGCCGTGTGTCTATTACCTTAATGCCCGGGAGGACTTTAAGACCTTCTTAGAAAATCCTGAGATACCGCCTTGTACAAATAAAGTTGAACGGGCAATACGCGGCGTTGCCATTCTGCGTAAAAACAGCCAGCATAAGCATTCTCCCCAGTACATGGAAGCGATGTGTATCGCTCTGTCCATTGACGCTACCTTGAGGGAAAATGGTGTAGATACGTTCCGTTGGCTTCAAGACTACAGCCAGGCACTGTTCAAACACATTACTGCTAAAGGCATTACTCAACTGTGGAAAGAGACAGGATGTAAACAAAACAAGTTCTCTATCCGTTTACCTGAGAAAGCGGGCACAGACGGGGCCAACAATCCGTACCTTCCGGAGAACCTGACCGAGGACTTCGATATGAAGCCCTGGCTGGACTCCATCTTTAAACCGTCAAATAGCCAACAATAATAAACTCCGGTGCTCGTTAAGAGGACCGGAGCTGCACCGATTCTGTCGGTGCTTAGGCATGCCCTTATATAAAGAATTTAGGGCATAAGACATTTACGGGGCTTTGCCCAGGGCATAAGCCGACGCTTTGATGGCTCGGGCATTTGACTCGCCCTCCTTGAGAGTCTCCTTCAGATGCTCCTTGCCTTCGCCTTTGATTTCTTTACTGATCTTCTGGTTTTCCTTGCGGATATCGCACCAAATCTGGAGCCTAACCTTATCGAGCGAGTCCATCGACCACTGCACGACATGGAAGGGATCAACACATCGTTGGGCTTGGGGAACGTACTCGGCGATGCAGTCGTCAATCCATCTGGCACCGTCACCGCTGACAAACAGAATACTGGCTCTCTGTTCGGGGGTTAACTGCTTAAAGAAGAGCTCAAAAACGCTCTTGCCGTGACCGTCGTGCACCCAAACGACCTCACCGGTGTCATGATTGACGACCACGGTGATGTATTTGTGACCTTTGCGATAGGAGGTCTCGTCAACACCGATACGAACCAGCCCGCTCAGGCGGCGCTTTTCGGCGTTCGGATCCAAGTGCGCTTGCGTCCGTTTGACGCAACGACCCA
>OHGU01000381.1_pt1 | contig 9816 bp, 8 predicted proteins | sample 1567871 | NCBI WGS metagenome assembly OHGU01 (sample SAMEA3879595, study PRJEB24766) | human gut metagenome | biome: human-associated habitat; feature: feces | place: USA | collected 1985/1987 | reverse complement strand
AGCATTGACAGCAGGTGAACCTGCAAAGAAATCACAGCTTTTAGCATTGAACATCTATGATACTTTCTATGGTAGAAACGGATGGGAAGGCGTTGGTCAGGCAAAAGCAGTTGTATTCTTTATCCTGGTAGCAATAATTGCACTTGGACAGAACTATCTGACCAGACGTAAGGAGGTGCAGCAGTAATGAGTAATGTAAGAAAAGCAAAACATGGCTGGATTTTTACCATTATATTTACTATTTTAAGTGTACTGTGGGTACTTCCGATTGTAATCGTATTTATGAACTCCTTTAAATTAAAGGCATATATTAACCGCTTCCCGTTCCAGTTAGGACCGTTTAAAATGACTGACGGATGGGACAGATTTGTTGCCGGAGTGCAGAAGGCATTTGTTGGATTAACCAACTATGCAGAAGGTATCCGCAAGATTAACTTCTTTAATGCGTTTGGAACATCATTATTTATCACAATATGTTCTGTTGCGGTAATTATTCTCTGCACATCTATGTGTGCATGGTATATCATCCGCGTGAATGATAAGTTTTCAAAAGGTTTATATTGCCTTTGCCTGTTTTCCATGATTGTACCTTTCCAGATGGTAATGTTTACATTATCCAAGCTGTCAAATATGTTACATCTTGGAAATCCGGTTGGAATCATTTTAGTATATCTTGGATTTGGAGCAGGACTTGCGGTATTCATGTTTACCGGCTTCGTAAAGAGCATTCCGCTTGAAATCGAAGAAGCGGCAATGATTGATGGATGCAGCCCGATTCAGACATATTTCCAGGTTGTATTCCCGATTTTAAAGCCTACTGCAATTACAGTTGCAATTCTTCAGGTAATGTGGATCTGGAATGACTACCTTCTTCCATATCTGGTACTCGATATCAGAAAATGGAAAACGATTCCGATTGCAATTCAGTATTTGAAAGGTGGATATGGCTCTATTGACTGGGGCGCAATGATGGCTATGCTGGTACTGGCAATTCTTCCAATTATCATTTTCTATGGAATCTGTCAGAAATATATTATCGAAGGCGTTGTTGCAGGAGCTGTAAAAGGTTAAGCATTTATATAATAAGTATTTCGCTATAGATATAGTGTAAAGGCAGGACAAAACATGACAATAAAAGATATTGCAAAAGAATCCGGGTATTCAGTAAGTACTGTGTCAAGGGTTCTGAATAACAGGGATGATGTGAGTCCGGAAGCAGAAAAGAAGATTCGGCGGATTGTTGCAGAACACAATTTTGTTCCAAATGGAAATGCGAAGCATTTGAAACAGATTGCGTCTAAAACCATCTGCGTACTGATAAAAGGTACGTCGAATATGGTTTTTTCAGGGATAGCAGAAGAAATCCAGACGATTGTAAATAAGACCAGTTATACATTGAATATGATATATCTGGATGAAGAAGAAAATGAAGTAGAACAGGCAATTATTCAGTGTCGTGAAAGAAAACCTCTGGGGATTTTATTCCTCGGAGGTAATCCTGCATTTTTTAGGGAAAAGTTTCATGAAGTAAAAGTTCCATCGGTATTAGTGTCTACTGCAGGAAAAGATCTTGGCTTTCCGAACCTGTCCAGTGTAGCAACAGATGATGTGGAAGCGGCAAAATGTGCCATGAATTATCTGGTGAATCAGGGACATGTTCATATTGGAGTAATTGGAGGAAATTTAAGTTCTTCTTATGTCAGTGAACAGCGTTATATCGGGTGCGAGAAATGTTTTGGTGAAAAGGGAAGAATATTTGATTACGATAAATATTTTGTGAAAGCAAGATTTGACTTTGGAAGTGCGTATCGGGCTACGGAAAAACTTTTGGAGAAGGCAAAGGATATGACTGCTATATTTGCGATGAGTGATGTCATGGCAATTGGAGCGATTCGTGCGATACGTGACAGAGGTCTTCTGGTACCGGATGATATTTCCGTTGTGGGGTTTGACGGAATACCAATGGCGGATTACTATAATCCAAAGCTGACCACTGTAAGACAGCGGTACCAGACGATGGCACAACGCAGTCTTGAAATACTATTTCGTACAATTGACTTGAAAACCAAGGCAGTACATGAAATAATACCTTTTGAACTTGCACTGGGGGAAAGTGTTCGTGAGATAGGAAAATAATCTAGTTTGCAGGAGGAATTTAATTATGAGAACAAGTGGGATATTAATGCATATATCTTCACTTCCGTCACCATACGGAATTGGTACAATGGGAAAGGAAGCCAGAAAATTTGTAGACTTTTTGGATAAATCAGGACAGACTTACTGGCAGATATTACCGATATGCCCAACCAGTTATGGAGATTCTCCATATCAGTCATTTTCAAGCTTTGCGGGGAACCCATATTTTATTGACTTAGATTATCTTTGTAAGGATAAGTTACTGACAAAAAAGGAATGTTTAAGCTATGAATGGGGAGAAAATCCGGAATTTGTAGAGTATGGAACACTTTATGAAAACCGTTTTCCTTTATTGAAAAAAGCATATCAGCGCTTTAAAAAAGCATTACCGGATGATTTTGCGGACTTTTGTGAGAAAAACAGTGACTGGTTAGAGGACTATGCACTGTTTATGGCATTGAAGGATGCAAATGGCGGGGTTGCATGGTTTGAATGGAAGAAAGATTTAAAACTCCGTAAACCATCAGCAATTGAAAATGCGAAAGAAGAATTTGCAGATGCTGTTGAATTCTGGAAAATGTTGCAGTATCTGTTCTTCAAACAGTGGACAGAGCTGAAAGCATATGCCAATGAAAAAGGTATTCAGATTATCGGTGATGTACCTATTTATGTTGCTGGTGACAGTGCAGATGTATGGGCAAATCCGGGACAGTTCTATTTAGATGAGAACCTGGATCCGATTGATGTATCCGGATGTCCTCCAGATGCATTCTCTGCTGATGGACAGTTATGGGGAAACCCGTTATTCCGTTGGGATGCTATGAAGAAGGATGGTTATACCTGGTGGACAAAACGTATCAAAGCAATGTCTGAATTGTATGATGTTGTTCGTATTGACCACTTCAGAGGTTTTGATTCATATTACGCAATTCCTGCAAAGGATAAGACAGCAAGAAATGGAGAGTGGAGAGAAGGTCCTGGTATGGACCTGTTCAATGCTCTGGAAAAGAAACTTGGCAGATTAAATATTATTGTAGAAGATTTGGGTTATTTAACACCGTCCGTAAAACAGTTGTTAAAGGATACCGGTTTCCCTGGAATGAAGTTAATCCAGTTTGCTTTCGACAGCAGAGAAGAGAGTGATTACCTTCCACATACATATCAAAAGAATTGTGTTGTTTATACTGGAACTCATGATAATGATACCATTATGGGATGGTTCAAGACGGCTCCAAAGGAAAGCGTTAAATATGCCAAAGAATATTTAAGATTAAACAAAGAAGAAGGATATAACTGGGGCACCATGAAAGCTGTATGGGGCTGTGTTGGTGATATGGCTATTGTTCCGATGCAGGATATTCTTGGAATTGGCAGTGAAGGACGTATGAATACACCATCTACACTTGGCATGAACTGGAAATGGCGTGCAGTAGATGGACAGATTACTTCGGCACTTGCAAAGAAAGTCTGCAAAAATATGGAAATCTACTGTAGAAAGAGAAAAACAAAAGAAGAGCTGGAAGCTTTAGAAACAGCAGAATAAAATGTATCATTTTATAGTAAACAATACCTCGGGAGGCGGCAGGTCCAAACGGGTCTGGGAGGAACTGCAGAATTACCTTCTGGAGCATGAAATAAGGTATAAAGCACATTTTACAGAGTATGAGGGTCATGCGAAGAAGCTTGCAGACCGTGTATGTGATATTGATAGAGAAAAAGTGTATCTTATTGTGGTCGGTGGTGATGGTACGTTAAATGAAGTACTGAACGGGATGCATGATTTTGAAAAAATCCGGTTTGGATACATACCGACCGGCTCCGGGAATGATTTCGCAAGAGGTATGAAAATCAATGGAACACCTACAGAAAATTTAGAGCGGATACTTCAGGCGGAAGAGACAACGCCGATTGACTTAGGCTGTGTCAGCTGGGTGGAAGAAGGACAGAAGGAACAGAAGATTTTTGCAATTAGTTCCGGTCTTGGACTGGATGCGGATGTATGTAAACAGGCACTGCATTCCGGATTAAAGAAAGCATTAAATAGACTGGGACTTGGTTCATTAACCTACGTCTGTCTTACGATAAAATCCCTGTTTACCATGCCGACAGCAGAGGCGAAGATAGTATTTGATGATGAAGTGGAAGAGCCGATTTCCCGGATGATTTTTATTGCTGGAATGAATCAGTATTGTGAAGGCGGTGGAGTGCCGATGGCTCCGGAGGCCGTGGCTACGGACGGAGAATTTTCAGTCTGCTGTGGCTATGGAGTGGCAAGGTGGCGCACCTTTTTCCTACTGCCATTTCTGGTAAAGGGAAAACATACAGGATTTAAGTGCTTTGATATCCATAACTGCAGAAAATTCAGCGTGGATTTGGAAAAACCAATGGTATTGCATGCTGACGGAGAATATTGCGGGGATGTGACACACGCAGAGTTTAGATGTCTTTCAGGAAAACTGAATATTTTGTTATAATGGTGACTTCCTCCTGCATATACATATAACAGTATAGGCAGGAGGAATTTATATGGAAAATTTTAATACAGGCACTTATGATATGTATAAAGATATCAGTGCAAGGACAAATGGGGAAATTTACATAGGTGTGATTGGAGCTGTGCGGACCGGAAAGTCATCTTTTATCAAACGTTTCATGGAGCTGATGGTACTTCCGTTTATGGAGGATGAAAACAGCCGCCAGCGTGCGGTGGATGAAATGCCACAGGCGGCCCAGGGAAAAACCATTATGACAACAGAGCCGAAGTTTATTCCAAAAGATGCTGCAAAAATCCGGCTGGGCGAAGATACCGAAGTAAAAGTGAGGCTGATTGACTGTGTGGGTTATATGGTAGAGGGTGCCACCGGACATCTGGAAAATGGCGTGGAGCGAATGGTAAAGACGCCTTGGTTTGAAGAGGAAATTCCTTTTACAAAGGCGGCGGAGGTCGGGACCAGAAAGGTTATTAATGACCATGCAACCATTGGAATTGTAGTAACTGCAGATGGCAGTTTCACAGATATCCCGCGGGAGAATTATGTGAAAGGTGAGGAAGAAACCATAAAAGAGCTGCAGAGAATCGGAAAACCCTTTGTTATGGTACTGAATTCCGTAAAACCATACAGCGAGGAAACGGCACAACTGGCAAAAGAATTAGAAAAAAAATATGAAGTCAGTGTATTTCCACTGAATTGTGAGCAGCTTCGAAAAGAAGATGTCTATGCAGTGCTGAAGGGTATTCTCTATGAATTCCCGGTTGTGAAGATGAATTTCTTTCTTCCGAAATGGGTAGAAATGTTGGAAATGAGTCATCCAATCAAAGAAAATGTGGTTGCAAATGCTGGAAAAATGCTGTCGGAAGTAACACTGATAAAAGATTTGATGGATTACAAGATGGCTCCGGAGGGAGATTACATTTCCAATATGATGATGCAGGCGGTAAATCTGGAAAATGGCACAGCAGATATCCGGCTGGATATTGCAGATCAGTATTATTATGAAAATATCAGTGAACTGACCGGAACAGAAGTGACCGGGGAATACCAGCTTATTTCCATGATAAAGGAGCTTTCTGAGAAACGTAAGGAATATGAGAAAGTAGCGGATGCGGTACAATCGGTAGAAATGAAAGGATATGGAGTGGTGAGTCCGAAGCTTTCAGATATTAAAATGGATGATCCGGTGCTGATTAAACATGGTAATAAATTCGGCGTAAAAATTAAGGCAGTAGCACCGTCTGTTCATATGATCCGGGCAAATATTGAAACGGAGATTGCACCGATTGTAGGAAGTGAAGAGCAGGCAAACGACCTGATTCATTATATCAAAGAGGGACAGAGCACAGAAGATGGAGTCTGGGGAACCAGCATTTTTGGAAAATCCATTGGAGAACTGATGGAAGACGGTATCCGCAGCAAAATCAGCATGATGGATGATGAAAGCCAGATGAAGCTGCAGGATACCATGCAGAAAGTTGTAAATGATAATAATGGCGGATTAGTCTGTATTATTATTTAAGGATGCAAGCCGGTAATCCCGGGGCGATATTCCTTTCAGCTTGTGGAACGTCTTGGAAAAATGCAGCCCATTGTCAAAGCCTACGGAATTAGCTACAGCAGTAATGGATAGGCTGGAGTGTTCTAAGAGATAGCATGCCTGTTTTAAACGAAACTGGGTCAGATAATTTTTCGGCGACTGACCCAGTATGGTTTCAAAGGAGCGGTACAGATGGCTCCGGCTTACGCCTACATAATCAGCAATATCTTCTACGCGGATCGGGTAGGAATAGTTGGCGGAAATATAGGCAATTCCTTTCTGGACATAGTTGCTGGAACTGTTATACTGTTCATTATTGCTGGCATGTTTCATAAAAAGAGCCAGCGTCTGATAGAGTCGTCCGGTCATTTCTACAGAATCCATGAAATCATTTCCGCGGGCTTCATAGATACCGAGAAGGTGTTCCCGGATGGATTCGGAAAGCGGCGTCTGGTGAATCAGTGGAAAGTCTCTGGAAAAATCTGTGGCATTCAAAATAATGGCAGCGTCACTGCCATTAAAGCCTACCCAGGCATATTCCCACGGGTCTTTTTCGTCTGCATAATAGGTGATTTCGGTCTGAGGGTAGACAAGGAAGGTATCTCCGGTGGAAAGGGCATAAACTTTACCACCAACAGAATAATATCCTTTGCCGGATAGAATGTGATGAATCAGATAATGGTCCCGGATTCCCGGTCCCCACTGGTAAAGTGGTTCACATTTCTGGAAACCGACATTATAAACGGAAAGGGAAACCAGTTCTTTTTTATTTACTTTATAAGAATTCTTATATTTGGGGTCCATCGTATGCCTCCCTTCTGGAATTTGCAGATAGAATATAGATATATTATAGAGGCTGTCCTTTGCAGATGCAACAAAAATACATATTGTTTATACAATAGATACTGTTCAAATACAGGAATATAAGGTATACTCTTATTTGTAAGGAACACGAAAATACATATTTTAGTACAAAGGAGTGGAGAATATGTCTATTTTAGTTACAGGTGGAGCAGGTTATATCGGAAGTCATACCTGCGTGGAATTACAGCAGGCAGGCTATGACGTAGTAGTGCTGGATAATTTATCCAATGCCAGCGAAAAATCATTGGAGCGTGTAAAAGCGCTTACTGGAAAAGAAGTTACATTTTACCGTGGAGATATATTAGACCGTGATATCTTAAATGAAATCATGGAAAAAGAGAAGATTGACTGCTACATTCATTTCGCAGGATTAAAAGCAGTTGGAGAATCTGTGGTAAAGCCATGGGAATATTATAATAACAACATTGCAGGAACATTGACATTAGTAGATGTGATGCGCCAGCACGGCTGCAAGAATATTATCTTTTCTTCCTCCGCGACCGTATATGGTGATCCGGCACAGATTCCAATCACAGAGGAATGCCCGAAAGGACAGTGTACCAATCCATATGGCTGGACGAAATCCATGTTAGAGCAGATTCTTATGGATATGCAGAAAGCTGATCCGGAATGGAATGTTATCTTATTAAGATATTTTAACCCAATCGGAGCACATCAGAGCGGAACTATGGGAGAAAATCCGAATGGAATTCCGAACAATCTGATGCCATATATTACCCAGGTGGCAGTTGGAAAGTTAAAAGAACTTGGCGTATTTGGAAATGATTATGACACACCGGACGGAACCGGAGTAAGAGACTACATTCATGTAGTAGACCTGGCAAAGGGACATGTAAAGGCATTAAAGAAGATTGAGGAAAATGCAGGCTTAAGTATTTACAATCTTGGTACCGGACATGGTTATAGTGTACTTGATATTGTAAAGAATTTTGAAGAAGCAACAGGCGTAAAGATTCCTTATTCCATTAAGCCACGTCGTGCTGGCGACATTGCGACCTGTTATTGCGACCCTTCAAAGGCAGAGCGGGAGCTTGGCTGGAAAGCAGAGTTTGGCATTCGTGAAATGTGTGCCGATTCCTGGAGATGGCAGAAGAATAATCCGAATGGATATGAGGACTAGAAAGAAGCTGAAGAAAAAAATTGCAAAAAAATTAAAAAAAGTGCTTGCAATTTAGAGGGCGTCGTGTTATAGTATCACTTGTCCGGTTCATTGGTCAAGCGGTTAAGACGCCGCCCTCTCACGGCGGAAACAGGGGTTCGATTCCCCTACGAGCTACTCACTGTTATTTCGAAAGAGATAAACAGCCCAACCCGAGAAGTTGTCAGTATGCCAGATGGTATATTGGCAATTTTTTTATGCAATAGGAAATTTCATTGAAATCCCGCAAAAGGCTTGCATTTTAGAAAGGAAAGTGTTACATTAATAAATGATAACACGATGACTTGATTGAGAGAGGACGAAAGCCCTCTCTCAATTCATGTTTAGGAGCCATGTATTCTGATGAGTGAAAGAATCTGGCAAAAGGAAAACTGAATATGGAAGAAAGAAGGTGTACACATGTCAAAACATGAAACATACGAAACGCGCACCGAAGAACTGATTACTCCGATCTTGGACCGCATGAATTTTGAACTGGTCGATGTGGAGTATGTAAAGGAAGGCGGTACCTGGTACTTGAGAGCCTATATCGATAAGGAAGGCGGCATTACCGTAAATGACTGTGAGGCAGTGGCGCGGGAGATGAACGAGATTTTAGATAAAGAAGATTTCGTTGAAGATTCCTATGTTTTTGAGGTCAGCTCTCCGGGACTTGGAAGACCGTTAAAAAAAGAAAAGGATTATGTCCGCAGCATGGGAAAAGAAGTAGAGATACGAACATACCGTGCGATTAACCGTGAAAAGGAATTTTATGGTATTTTATCTGCATATGATGAAAATACCGTGACAATAAAGACAGAGGATGAGACGGAAATGATGTTTGAAAAAAGTGATATTGCGCTGATCCGTCTGGCATTTGATTTTTAAAGATAAACTATAAACTAAAGGAGGATTTTAAAATGAGTAATAATGAGTTGTTAGAAGCGTTAAATATATTGGAACAGGAGAAGAATATCAGCAAGGATACATTGCTTGAGGCGATTGAAAATTCTCTTGTTACAGCATGCAAGAATCATTTCGGTACATCTGATAATGTAAAGGTATCGATTGATCCGGAAACCTGTGAGTTCCATGTGTTTCAGGAAAAAACAGTTGTTGAAAATGTAGAAGATCCGGTAGAGCAGATCAGTCTGGTCAATGCTAAAATGATCAATTCCAAATACGAGATCGGCGATGTTGTCAATATTGAGGTGCAGTCTAAAGAATTTGGCCGTATTGCAACACAGAATGCAAAGAATGTGATCTTACAGAAAATCCGTGAGGAAGAGCGTAAGGTTTTATATGATCAGTATTACAGCATGGAAAAAGATGTTGTGACCGGTGTGGTACAGCGCTACATTGGAAGAAATGTCAGCATTAATTTAGGAAGAGTTGATGCGATCTTAACAGAAAATGAACAGGTGAAAGGTGAGGTGTTCCAGCCGACAGAACGTATCAAAGTGTACATTCTGGAAGTTAAGGCTACTTCAAAGGGACCAAAGGTATTAGTATCAAGAACACATCCGGAACTTGTAAAACGTCTGTTTGAATCTGAGGTTGCTGAAGTCCGCGAGGGTATCGTTGAGATCAAAGCAATCGCCCGTGAAGCAGGAAGCAGAACAAAG
>OHGU01000372.1_pt1 | contig 9942 bp, 10 predicted proteins | sample 1567871 | NCBI WGS metagenome assembly OHGU01 (sample SAMEA3879595, study PRJEB24766) | human gut metagenome | biome: human-associated habitat; feature: feces | place: USA | collected 1985/1987 | reverse complement strand
TGCCAAAGATTTCAAAATACTTATGATCCGATAGTTTACTCTTCAAGTCCATAAGTGCATCGGCGCTCGTTCTTTTATCATACACCATCTGCAAATCGATATCCTTTATATTCATTAGCCAATCGTCTTTCACAAATTCATTGGTATCCATATATTCACAATATACTTTCACTAAATAATAAAACAATTGAATTTCATCCATACTTGTAGGAAGACTTAAATTCAAACAAATATCATGATTTTGAATATATATTTCAATTCCTCTTTGAAGATATTTGTGATCAAATAAGATTGTATGATCCCCTATCTGATTCGGAATTAATTGACAATTTTCATCCATAACCCCAAAAGATAAGTGAGACAGTTTAACTAAATCATCGATTATAAATTTTTTTCTACGAAAGAACCCCTTCTGCATAATACGAATATTCACAGACATACTAACACCTGCTCTCTACCAAAATCATACACTGAAACAAGCGTTTTTTATAGCTAAAACCATTTTTTCTTTTTAAAGTAAATCACTTCTAAAATGATGATCAATATACAGACTCCCATCACAATGAAATATCCATAGGAAGTATCTAATTCTGGCATAGCCTTAAAATTCATACCATACCATCCAGTAATTAAAGTTAGTGGCATGAATATCGTTGTCACAATCGTTAAAAACTGCATAATTTGATTCTGACGCATCTCCACTTGTGTTTGATGCATTTCACGAAGCTGAATGGAATACTCTGCCAAACGATCCGTAACATTCGATAGACGTGTTAGTCTTTTCTCTAGTGTTTCAAAATGTGTATCATTATAAAATTCCTGCAAGTTTTGTACCACTTCAATCATCTGATCATAATACGAATCAAAAGCACTTATCGTTTTCCTCATTTCAAAGATTTGCGACTCATAATGAGATCCCGTATGCGACATTAACTGATCTTCTATTCTTTCAAGTTTCATTTCAAGTTTTTGAAGAAACTCCATATCCTCTTGAATCAATATATTCATCAAATTTAGAATACATTCACTAGGTTTATTCCCTGAAATCTTTTGTTTAAAAATATGTTCAGGATCGCAAACCAAAAAATCACTATCATTTAATTCGATACTAAACATCTTCTTATTCTTAGATTTTGATTTGGAAGGAACCCAAAAAGAACCCGATAGCCGCTGATTCTCTTTATGCACTCTACAATAATGAATATGATTTAAACGCTTTTCATTTATTACCTCTATCTTCATAATTGCCCCCTTAAAAAAAGAATACACCATATAGGTGCATTCTTGTAGTTATTCAATTGGAATAAATTTATTTTCTTCGACTTGTTTAGGTGCTTCCTTAGGAACAACGATCTTCAATTCACCATTGTCAAAGGATGCCTTAACATCTTCCTGATGAATACCTTCACCTACATAGAAGCTTCTTGAATAAGATCCGCTAACACGTTCCTTACGAACAACACGACCTTTTTCATCCTTGTCTTCTGTATTTGAACCATGAGTAGCACTAACCTTCAAATATCCATCCTTCAATTCCATCTGGATATCTTCCTTTTTAACTCCAGGAAGTTCCATGCTCATTTCATAGTTTCCATCTTTTTCCACAATATCTGTCTTCATGACATCACTTGTAGTATTTCCTGTAAAGAAATCATCAAATAAATCAAACATTGGATAGTACTTCATAAATATCGCCTCCTGATTACTAGATTATGAAATCTATCTTCAAGTTACGGGATATCTTTTGACTTATCTCTAACTTCAATTATCATTATAGTCACTTTTTTAGCACTGTCAACACTTGAGTGCTAATTATTTAAGATTTTTTTTGCAAACCCTTTAAAATCAATGGTTTGCAGTATCTTATTTCTTTTGAAATTGTGATTTTTTCTGTTTTGACACCAATTTGACACCAATTTCTCTTTTTGTGGTGTCAAGCATTTAACACCATACTATCTAGTCTTGCAATCTCATTTTCAATCCTTGTCAGCTCTCCAATATGGTTATACACTTCCATTGTTACATCTATATGAGCGTGTCCCATAATATATTGAAGAACTTTTACATCCATACGGCACTCTGCCATTCTGGTACAAGCTGTGTGACGCATTACATGAGCTGAAAACTTTGGTAACAGCTCTGCTTTCCTATGCTCTTTTTTTGCTCTCTCTACTTCGGTTTTGTTATATGCGTCTACAATGTTGTATAAAACACTATTTACGCCATTCGGCATAAGCGGTCTGCCCGATTTTGCTGTAAAGACAAACCCCGAATACCCGTCCACCTCAATGCTCTTATCCTTTGCAAGCATAAAATTGATTTTCCTTTGTTCCTCAAAGGCTTTTGCAACTTCTTGTGTCATAGGTATAATACGAATACCAGACTCCGTTTTTGGTGTAGAGATATGGAACTTGCAACCGTCGCCTAAATTCTTATAAATGAGCTGGTGGTCTACATTAACCGTTTTTGCCTTGATGTTTATATCTTTCCATGTAAGACCAATAAGCTCCCCACACCTTAACCCCGTACCAATCATTATGGTAAACATAGGATAATATGTGTTATAGACATTGCTCTGTTTTACAAACTCCATAAACTTTTCTTGTTGAGAAACTGTTAAGGCTTCTTTTTCCTCTGCTGTTTTTCCATAATCACTAATGGAACTTTTTGCAGGGTTCTTTCGGATAATATCATCATCAACAGCCATTTCTAATGCAGGATAAAGCAGGTTGTGAATATACTTGATTGTAGAATAAGCATATCCAGCTTTGGAAAGTTTCGCATAATACGCTTTAATATGTGAGGGTAAAAGCTGAACAACTTTAATATTTCCAATCTCGTCTTTTACTCTGTTTTCCCAAGCACGAACATAACTAACTCTTGTAGTATCAGCCAGCTCACGAGTTTCCATATAACGCTCAAATAACGTGTTGAGCGTCATTTTTTTGATTGCTCCGTCTGTCAATATGTTATCTTCCATATCTTTTGCAATCTGCTTCTCTTTTTCTCGAAGCTCTGGTAAATCTTGTGCATAGACTGTCAATCTCTTGCCTGTTCTTACATCTGTATAACGATAACTGTATCTTCCATCATTACGCCAGTTTTCGCCCTCTCTTAATTTTCTTCCTTTTGGGTCTTTTCTACTAATTGCCATGAGAACCATTCCTTTCTGAAAAAGCCTCTTTTCTTGTTCTCACAGCGTGCTTTGTCCTTTCTTATTATACTACACACGCCAGAGAACATAAATAGAAAATCGCTCTATTCTTCCAAATATAACAAGTATTTCTTGACTTTTTCTATGGAATAAAGAACCCTGCGACCTATCACAATTTTTGCTCCTGCCTGCTCGCCAATCTTTCTTGCAGTAGCACGACCACAAGATAACATAGCAGACAGTCCCTCTATATCAACAGCAATCGGCTGTTCCGTTGCTCTTATCTTCGTTTTATTCATATTCCAACACCTTACCTCGCTGGAACATCACATCATTTAACACATCAGTATTTAACATAATGTAACACCCCCTTTACTGTGTGTCTATTTATAAGTTACATAAGCAGACAGACGGCTTTGGAAAGCTCCATTAGTATCTCAACTATTCCCATTCTTGTGGGCAGAACCGCACCATGCGGACGTATCATTATTCTGTGAGGATAGGTCATGGCAAAACGACTTTTCCAACAGTCGCTCTCGGATCACTGCGTGGGTCGCTCGCTTTCTTTTGGAAAGGTCGTGGCGTACAGTCCCCGTGGCTCGCTATCTCACAAACGTATCTGTCTGCTTTATTCAGTTGTCAAAGAGCTGTGGCGAAAGCGTGTTGCTTTCATGTAAAAGCAGGGCAGAGCAGGAAAGAGGGGGACATTAAACCATGGTCTGCTAAAAACTGCTTATTCTTCTTCGATTTCTAAGGCAATATCAAACCCTAAAATCATTTTGATAAGTGCTTCTCGGATAAGTCCCTTTAACTCCATATCTACAACAATATAGACATTGCCGTATTCATCATAAAGTGGGCGCAAACAGCACTTTGATATGTACGGGTCATAAAATGCCAGTATTTTTTCAATCGCTTTTTCGTCCCCGTCCATTGCTTGCGAAAGCAAATAGTAGGACGGCTTCTTAAATGTTTGTTTCATTTTTACTGTTTCTCCTTTAGTAATTTTTTCATAAGTGCCAATGAGTTATGCCGATTTTGGAATACACCGCTTCTGGAAATATTCTGCTTTTTTGCAATTTCTTCGTTGTTCATTTCCAAGAAGTAATACATTAACAGAGTATTTCTCTTTCTTTCTGGAAGTTTTTTCAAGGCTTCTGCCAGCTCATCATCAAGGACACGAATATCAATGCCACATACTGAAAAGATTGTATAATCTGTTTCGTAGTCATCCCACACAGCAAAATTTTCAACGAAAATTTCTGGAAGTTCACAGAATGGAATTTCTTTATCTTTTCGTCGTTTCAATCCTTGTTGGTAGTCCTTTACAATATGACGGACAACTTTCTTCAAACAACTTTCAAAGCGACATTGAACTGTTTTCTGGAAGTCAGACGGTTTCATCAATCTCACCCCCTTTCCACTATGATTTGAAAAGTGTTTATCCCTCTTTCCGCACCATATAGGGAATGAAAGGTGTGATTTAATGACCTCTTTTGAAAAATTTTTAAATTTTTTTCGGGTATGAAAAAAGCCCGCACAAAACATATAGTCTGTACGAGCCTTTAAAGCTAAAACATATTCAATTTTTAATAGTGTGCTATTAGGTGGAATTTGATTGCAAAGAATTGTACTTAAAGCTTTCCATAATGCAAGCCCCCTTAAAGCACCGTATCAATGTTGGCATGGTTTTCAAATTACTCTGAAAAATTATGAACTGTTCCTTTTGGAAATGTAATGGTCAGTCTTGTATATTCTTTTTCCGTAGAAGCAATATCCAATTTCAAGCCCAACCTATCGCATAATTTTTTCGATAGATACAGTCCCATACCCGTTGCATTTGCCTTGTTTCTATTTGAACCCGTAAAACCTTTTTCAAATACACGGGATAAATCAGACGCTTTTATTCCACAACCATTATCTTCAACCACAAGTAATATATTTGTACCATTGTCTTGACTGTATATCGTCAGCTTATTTTCTTGCTTATCAAAATACTTAATCGCATTTTGCACGATTTGAGATAGAATGAATGTCAGCCATTTTTCATCAGTATAAATGACATTTTCTATGTCATGGATATTGATAATTGCTTTTCTTTCCATAAGCGAATGACGGAATTTCAGAATGACATTATGTATCACTTCGTCTAACTGCAACTGTTTTACAAAATAGTCCTTTTCCGTATTTTCGCTTCTTGCATAGTAGAGCATTTGTTCCACTAACTGAAATATTTTGTCTGTTTCTTTTTTTAATGTGTAATTTTTTGTATTGTCAAACGTCAAAGACAATGCTCCTATCGGTATTTTAATTTCATGGACGAAACTTTCCACATATTCTTGATAGTCCTGCTTTTCCTCTGTGATTTTGCCGATTTCATCATTCATAGATTTGCAGGCTTTTTTTAGTGCGTAGTAATAGGCTTCATTTTGAAATTCTTTTGGCTTTGGTAAAACATCTGCAATATAGTAGGTTTCTTCCAGTCCATCTACTAAATCAATAATATGTTGTGAAGCGTTACGTTTCTTCCGATACAAACACCATTGAAAAAGCCCTTGTATGCTGATGAACAGAATTACCAGCGATACAACAAACAGCGTATCTACACCGTAGAAAATCAAGAGAAATGCTACTACGGCAAGAAAGAAAAGCTGAAACAATATCTCTGTTATTTTTTCTTCTAAGAATGTAAAAAAACTCACAGTTTCCAACCCTTTCCTCGTATATTTTCCAATAAATGAACAATACCGATTTCTTTCATTTTCTTTTTTAGACGGGTCATATTAACCAATAATACATTTTCGTCTATATAATATTTGTCATTCCACAGCTTTTCCAATAGTTCTTCTTTGCTAATAACTTTATCTTCGTTCATAAAGAAGTAGTACAAAATACGAAATTCATTTCTTGTCAGTTCAATGCTTTGCTCTTGATACTTCAAAATGGATAAATGTAAATCAAGGGTACAATCTTTTTTGACAAGCTCACGGAAATTACTCGGGTTTGACAACTGCAATGCACGCTTGATCTTCTCAAGAAGAATAAGCGTATCATATGGCTTTGTGATAAAATCAATCCCACCCACTTGAATACTTTTCAATTCGTCAGCATTTGTATCTCTGCTTGTTACAAAGATAATCGGTACTGGCATGACTTGTTTTATTTTCCTGCATACTTCGTAGCCATTCTCATACGGCAGGTTAATATCAAGCAGAACCAGTTCTATGGAATATTGCTTTAATTCCTCTGTCAGATTTCCAAAGTCAGTCAATAAAACTGTTTCATATCCTTGTGTGTTCAATAATTTAGAAAGCTCCAAACGAGTGATTTCATCATCTTCGATAATTGCTATTCTCATTTCAACACCCCCTTGATTTACCATTATAATAATTCCACAGCAGGAGAGCTAGAAAAATCTAACTCGCCTCATTGATATTTCGTTTGAAACCGATATACGTTGCTATCCAGTAAATACTATAAATTAGGAAGAAGATAATTAAATTCAAGCCAAAGTACATTAGATAAAGGTGTTTATCTCCCAAAATTTGTTGATACACATTATTCAATGACGACATCATCACGAAAGAACATAATATTGCTGATATTGCAGGGACACAAAATAATATCAATAATTGTTTTCTGATTGTCTTAAATAGCGACTTGTCATTTATTCCTAATCTTCGCAAGGTCAGGTAGCGATATTTGTATTTAGTAGAGTCGCTCAATGATTGAACTGCCAAAATTGTTCCTACTGCGGAAATCAAAATAAATGCAATGTACATAAACAGACTGACTACTATTGCAACCATTGCTTTTTGTTGTTCTATTTCTGCACCTCTTACGTTTACTCTATACGACTCATCATTTATTTCTCCATTTTCATCAACCTTTACTAATTGATGTTGCATATCTTCTTTTATCTTATTTTCTAATTCTGCGTCTGTATCTTCTTTTGTATCTATAATCAAATGATTTTCTGATACTTCAAGTCCTTGAACATATTTATCTGGAAGTACAACAACAAATCTGCCAGTATTAGTTATAGAGTTCCAATAAGACTTAGTGTCATATCCTTTTAATTTCAAATTTTTATTTGCTACTGTTATGGTTTCAATGTCTTTGTTATCTTCAACCTCATATGCAAACTTGCTATTTGTAACTATATAGTATTCGTTATCATTTAAAGAAAGCAACGGCATCTTTCTTAATTCTAGTAACCTATTATAATCACTTAACTTCAAGACTGGGTCAAAATCATAATATTCTGATTGGAAGAATTTTTGTACCTGATGATTCGGCTCTTTATAAATGTCGTACTCAATGGTATTATCAATCGTATATTCTTCTTCAATTACTCGAATATATTCATCAAATACCTGCTTATCATCAAAGAGTTGTACATCATATGGTGCATTTAAATTCACGCTGATATCATACGAAGCTTTGTTGATACTAGAATAATTCAGAGCCAGCAGTGAAGTTAAAATCAACATAGACAATGTACCAAATGTGAAGCTCATTGTTCTTGCTTTAGAAGCAAATGTTCTTGCTACAAACAGATTATCATTTTGATATTTCATTTTTTTATTCTTTAACAAAACAGTCAAGAACATATCTGCACAAGTTGTAGATATACCATAAATGCTGATAATCAACATGATTACGCTTACCATCAAATAGGTAAGTGTTTCTTGCTTATTAAAATTATCCATAGTACAACGTGAATTCCAGAGAAAAAGAGAAATCACACCAAGAATAATACTTAAAACAAAAATGACATTTCTTTTTTTACTGTCACGGAACATTTTCTTTTCATTTTGTTTATCAAAGTAAAGAAAATCACGTATCGTCATTTTACTTATTCTTCTTAATAGATTAAGTAAAACCAAAACATAAATAGTTAAAAAATAAATTATCAATAGTCCAATAGAAACAAAATTCAAAGAAATAAAGAGAGTTTTTGGAATACCCAGTAAGTTTACAATTACTAACGACACAAACTGGCTGAATAAAAAGCCAATAGGAATAGCTAATACAATTGCTAAAATTCCCAACAGTATGTTTTCAATTACAACTAAGTGGGCAATTTCTTTTTTCTTAATGCCAAGAAGCATATATGTTCCTAATTCTTTACTTCTTTTTTCAAACATAAATTTCGTTGTATAGTTGATCAAAAAGCATATCACAAAAATAATAAGAATATTTACAGCGAACAATGAATTCTTAAATGCATCCATACTGGAACATAACTTTACAATTTCATCAGAATTTGCCACCAAATTAAAAGCAAATATAAGAGAAAAGGATGCAGTAACGGTTATCAGATAAATCAAATAATCTTTAATATTTCTTTTTGTATTTCTATACGCTAACTTACCTAACATTTCCCACTTCACCTCCGAGCAAGGTTAATATATCCAGTATTTCATTGAAGAAATCTTTTCTGCTTTTTTCCCCTCTGAAAATTTCATTGAATATTTTACCGTCTTTCAAGAACAAAATACGTTCACAGAAAGACGCACTAAACGGGTCATGTGTTACCATTAAAATAGTAGCCTGCATTTTCTTGTTGATTTCAGACATTGTTTCCAGTAATAATCTGGAAGCTTTTGAGTCCAAAGCTCCCGTCGGTTCATCAGCTAAAATCAGTTTCGGTTCATTGATTAAGGCTCTAGCACAAGCACAACGCTGTTTTTGTCCGCCAGAAACTTCATAAGGAAATTTCGATAAAATATCACGAATACCCAATTTATCGGCGATAGCATGAACTCTTTTCTCAATATCAGTAGGGTTCTGTTTGTTGATAACCAATGATAAAGAAATGTTTTCTCCAATCGTTAAAGTATCTAAAAGGTTGAAATCTTGAAAAATGAACCCTAGATTTTCACGTCTGAAATCAGCAAAATCTTTATCCTTGATTTTGGTAATATCTTGATTATTGACTGTAATGTGTCCGCTGGTTACAGTATCAATCGTAGAGATACAGTTTAATAGGGTAGTCTTTCCAGAACCACTAGCTCCCATGATTGCGACAAATTCGCCCTTATCTACATACATAGAAATACCGTCTACTGCCTTTGTGATATTTCCAGAGTTACCCCCGTAGTATTTTTTTACTTGCTCTAAATTTAAAATGTGTTCCATTAAAAATCGCTCCTTTCTTCCTGCCACATTTATTTGTTTTGGAATACAATTAAATTATAGCAAGGGCAGTATTCAATTACACTTACAGTTTTGAAAGTAAACAGAGAGTAAAAGAGCCGTGATAATGCAGATCACAATTTTGTGAAGCATTTCCACGACCCTTTTATTATAATTTTGCCTTTGTCTTTTTCGTAATGATATAAATATATTCTTCTGGTGTAGGGCGTTTATTCCCAAAATACTTTTTGAAATTTGCCTGCACCTCTGGGTCGGTGCTATTCATAGCTTCATCAATCGTAGCTTCAATATCCGCCCGAACATCAGCCAATGATACACCGCCAGCTTTTGCACCAGCTTTCAATGCCTTTTTTATATCTCTTTTGTTCAGTCCTATCATATTCATACCTCAATTCTACTTTTTAAAGCTAATAAGTTTTCCATTGTATTTTACAATGATGAATATGATATAAAACACTCCTACAACAATCAAAATAAGACCTATGTAATAGCCTAATTCAGAATGAGAGATTAAATTGATAATCGGCATAACAAGAATACCAATACTAACCAGTAAAGTGCCTATTCCTATTTTTTTTGTAAACACCTTTTTATCTTTAGGGTCAAGTTGTGTATAATGATAACCA
>OHGU01000367.1_pt1 | contig 10041 bp, 7 predicted proteins | sample 1567871 | NCBI WGS metagenome assembly OHGU01 (sample SAMEA3879595, study PRJEB24766) | human gut metagenome | biome: human-associated habitat; feature: feces | place: USA | collected 1985/1987 | reverse complement strand
AATAAAATTTTACATATTTAATTTTAGTTTTGATTATGATATAATAATCTTGGGTTGTTATGTAATTGCATAAATAGAAATCTTTGCAATTTAACTTCCGATAACTTTTAATTATCGGAAACAAAGGAGAATTGGTATGATTTTAGATAAAAAGCAAATGACTGAAGAAGATATAAAATATAATTTTATAACTCCGGCTATTCAGGCAAAAGGTTGGAGCGATAAAATCACAATGGAAACTCAAGTTAAATTTACAGATGGTAAAATCGACCTGAAAGGTAATGTTGTGAAAAGAGAGCCGGCAAAAAAGGCTGATTATATTCTTTACTTAAATTCAAATAATCCTATTGCAATTGTTGAGGCAAAAGATAATAATCATACGGTATCTTATGGACTTCAGCAAGCAATGGCTTATGCACAGATGCTTGATATACCTTTTGCATATAGTTCAAATGGCGATGGCTTTTATGAACACGACTTTTTGACGGGATCAGAAAGACAAATTCGGATTGATGAATTTCCGACAGTAGAAGAATTATCATCAAGAGTTAAGCAAGAGGCTAATGGTGGAACCGGATTATCCGATGCAGAAGAAACAATTATAAATCAGCCTTATTACTCAAGTCAAACGACATATTCTCCACGTTATTATCAAAGAATTGCAATCAATAGAACTGTTGAAGCAATCGCAAAAGGACAAAATCGCCTATTACTTGTAATGGCAACAGGTACAGGAAAAACCTATACTGCATTTCAGATAATATACAGACTTTTGAAATCAGGACTAAAAAAGAAAGTATTATATTTAGCCGATAGAAATATTCTTGTTGATCAGTCGATAGCTCAAGATTTTCAACCTCTTGAAAAAACAATACATAAAATTAACTTTGCTAAAGACGATCCGACTACAATAACTTCTCACGAAGTGTACTTTTCTCTTTATCAGCAACTTGCCGGTGATGAAGAAGAACTTGAAAATGATGATACCGTAAGCAGATTTGAACAATTATTCAATAAAAACTTTTTCGATTTAGTTGTAGTCGATGAATGTCACCGTGGTTCGGCGAAAACAGCAAGTAATTGGCATAAAATACTTGAGTATTTTTCATCTGCAACGCAGCTCGGTATGACTGCAACGCCAAAAGAAACAAAAGATGTTTCAAATCTTTCGTATTTTGGTGAACCCGTATATACTTACAGCCTTAAGGAGGGCGTAAACGACGGATTTTTGGCTCCGTTTAGAGTTATCAATATTAAAACCAATATTGGTGACGGCTGGCGACCAACCCGTGGGCAAAGAGACAAAAACGGGGTGTTGATTGAGGATAGAATTTATACCAATAGTGATTTTGACTATAAAATAATTTTAGACGGTAGAACACACGAGGTTGCCAATGAAATTACAAATTACTTAAAGAGTACTGATAGAATGCAAAAAACTATTGTATTTTGTGCAAATGAAGATCACGCCGATCGTATGCGAAATGAACTTGTTAAACTCAACCAAGATATGGTGCAACAAAATCCGGATTATGTTGTACGAATTACAGGTTCTGATGTGTTCGGAAAGAGTAAATTGAAGCACTTTATTTCTGTTTCATCGGAATATCCTGTTATTGCAACAACATCAAAACTTTTGTCTACAGGTGCAGATTGCAAAATGACGAAGCTCATTGTGCTTGATGAAATGATAAACTCAATGACTGAGTTTAAACAGATAATAGGTAGAGGTACTCGTATTAGAGAGGCAGACGGAAAAACGCATTTCGTTGTTATGGATTTCCGAAATGTAACAAGACTATTTGCTGACCCTGATTGGGATGGACCGATAGAAATTGCCCCGGATTATCCGCCGAAACCGACAACACCTCCGACATCAAACCCTATCGACCCACCCAAACCGATTGATCCGCCACCTTCACCAACTCCAAAACCAATTGTTGATGAAAACGGATGTAGAGTTGAGGTTATAGGAAAGATAGTATCAATTTATGATGCAGACGGTAAATTGCTAAAAAGCGAAAGTATCATAGATTATACTAAGTCAAATGTTCTCGGCGAATGTGCCTCACTTGAAAACTTCATAAACAAATGGCAATCTGAAGACAAAAAACAAGCTATTAGAGATATTTTCCTTGATAAGGGCATAGACCTCGAGCAATTAAAGCAAGAGCAAAATATGTCCGATGTTGATGATTTTGACTTCATTTGCCACGTGGCTTATGACCAAAAACCGCTTACAAGAAAAGAACGAGCAAATAATGTAAAGAAAAGAGATTTTTTAAGCAAATACAGCGGCGTTGCTCGTGAAGTTTTGGAAGCTTTGCTCGATAAATATATGGATAACGGTGTTTATGATATTGAAAATAATGCTGTTTTAAAACTTGATCCGTTTTCAAAGTTTGGAACGCCGGCTAAAATAATGAAAATGTTTGGCGGAAAAGAAAACTATTTATCAGCAATAAAAGAATTAGAAAGCGAATTGTATATGGTGGCTTAATATGACCAATTTATCAAATTTTGTAAAAAGAATAAGAGATATCATGCGAAATGATGCAGGTATCAATGGCGACGCACAAAGAATAGAACAAATGGCTTGGATACTCTTTTTAAAAGTGTATGCAGCCAAAGAAGACGACTGGGAAGCCGAAGACGATGATTATACATCAATTATACCGGACAATTGCCGTTGGAGTAATTGGGCTTATGATGACAAAAGCGGAAATGCTTTAACAGGCGATAAGCTTCTTGATTTTGTAAATAACACGCTATTTCCTACTCTTAAAAATCTTAATGTTGATGCAGAGACTCCTATTAAAAAATCCATCGTTAAAACAGCATTTGAAGATGTAAATAACTATATGAAAGACGGCGTTCTTTTAAGACAGGTTATAAATATTATCAATGAGCTTGACTTTAATGATAATGATGAAATTCACGCATTCGGGGCGATTTATGAAAATATTTTGAAAGAACTTCAAAGTGCCGGTTCTTCCGGTGAGTTCTATACTCCGAGAGCAGTTACGGATTTTATGGCTAAAATGATCAAGCCGAAGCTTGGTGAAAAGATGGCTGACTTTGCTTGCGGTACAGGAGGATTTTTAACAAGTTGGCTTAAAGAGCTTAAACCGCAAATTAAAAATGTTAAAGACCAAGAAAAATACGATAATTCTATTTACGGTGTTGAGAAAAAGCAATTTCCGTGTATTCTTTGTGTAACCAATATGTTACTTCACGGTATTGATGTCCCTAAAATCGAACACGACAACTCTCTAAACCGTGATGTTCTCGATTATACTGTCAGAGATCAATTTGATGTAATCTTAATGAATCCTCCATACGGTGGACACGAAAAAGAGGGTGTTAAAGCACATTTCCCAGATGATGTTGCAAGTAGCGAAACTGCTGATTTGTTTATGTCTGTAATTATGTACCGCCTTAAAAAGAATGGTCGAGCAGCAGTAATTTTACCTGATGGTTTTCTTTTCGGCACAGATAATACAAAAGTTGCTATAAAGAAAAAACTTCTTTCTGAATTTAATTTACATACGGTTATTCGTATGCCTCATAGCGTCTTTGCACCTTATACATCCATAACTACAAATATATTATTCTTTGATAGAACCGGAAAAACCGAAGAAACTTGGTTTTATCGTTTGGATATGCCGGACGGTTATAAAAACTTCTCAAAAACAAAACCTATGAAACTGGAACATTTTGCTCCGGCTATGGAATGGTGGAATAATAGAGAAGAAATCACCATTGACGGTTTTGACAAAGCAAAAAAATATACTGCACAAGAACTTGCCGACCGTAATTATAATATTGATCTTTGTGGATACCCTCACGAAGAGGAAGAAATCTTACCGCCCAAGGAACTTATTCAGCAATATCAAGAAAAAAGAGCAAGCCTTAATGCTGATATTGATCGCATTCTTGCTCAAATTACAGATATTTTAGGAATTGATATTACGGAGGAAGAAGAATGACTGGTCAACAGCTGAAAAATTCAATATTACAAATGGCTGTTCAGGGCAAACTTGTTCCGCAAGACCCAAATGACGAACCGGCTTCGGTTTTGTTGGAAAGAATTAGAAAAGAAAAAGAACAGCTTATTAAAGATGGCAAGATAAAAAAAGAAAAGAACCCGTCAATTATATTTCGTGGTGCCGATAATTTGCCTTATGAGAAAGTAGGCAATAACGAGCTCGTTTGCATTGCCGACGAAGTGCCTTTTGATATTCCGGATAGTTGGGAATGGTGTAGATTATCATCTGTAAATGATATGTATACTGGTAATAGCATTAACCAAACAGATAAAAAAACAAAATACACTAATCTGTCCACTGGATATTATTACATAGGCACAAAAGATGTCGGATTTGACCATACTATTGACTATGATAACGGCGTTAAAATTCCACATAATAATTCAAAATTTAAGATTGCTCCTAAGAATTGCATATTGTTATGTATTGAAGGCGGAAGTGCAGGACGAAAAATTGCATTTACAAACCAAGATGTTTGTTTTGGCAACAAACTCTGTTGCTTCATATCTTATGGTATCGATTATTTGTTTTTATACTACTATTTACAAAGTCCACTTTTTCAGGAAATCTTTAAGAAAAATACGACAGGCATAATAGGTGGTGTAAGTGTAAATACATTAAAGTCATTATATTTTCCTGTACCTCCATTAGCTGAGCAAAAAAGGATTATCGAAAGAATTCGGTGTGTAGAACAATATCTCGATTTATATGCAATTTCAGAAAATGCAATTACATCGTTAGATAACTCTTTTCCAGAGCAGTTAAAAAAATCAATACTACAAGAAGCCGTACAAGGAAAGCTTGTTCCACAAGATCCAAATGACGAACCTGCTTCTGTATTACTTGAACGCATAAGAGCCGAAAAACAAGCACTTATCAAAGCAGGTAAAATCAAAAAAGATAAGAATGAATCTATCATTTTTAGAAGGGATAATTCTCATTATGAGAAGTTGAACGGAATTGAGCGTTGTATAGACGATGAAATCCCGTTTGATATTCCTGATAATTGGTGTTGGGTTAGGCTTGGAACAATATCAACTTATGCTCAGAAAAAAGAAAAAATAAATGCCAAAAATGCTTCTCCTAACATTTGGGAATTAGACCTTGAAGATATCGAAAAGGGAGGAAAACTTCTAAAAAAATCAAATGTTTCAGAGCGTAAAGCAGTCGGAGATAAAACAATGTTTTATAAGGGAAATATTTTATATAGCAAATTAAGACCATATCTTTTAAAAATATTTGTTGCGGATGAAAATGGCATATGCACGCCCGAAATTGTACCTTTTGACACATACTGTAATATTTATAACGAGTACATTACGACCTATTTAAAGTCACCTTATGTGGACAATTTTATAAATACAATTACTTACGGAGTAAAAATGCCAAGAGTTGGTACAGAAACAATGGTGGATTTGTTTGTTCCACTACCACCAGTTGAAGAACAGCACCGAATTGTAGCTACATATAACTCCATATTGCCTGCACTTGAGCAGTTGTAAAATTACCTCTGCTATAATCATAGTGAAAGGAGGTCTTTCGCTATGATAGATAAAGAAAAATTTGAAAGACACTTGAGAGGTACCAACCTCTCTGAAAACACGATTTCATCATACTTGTTTGCGGTTAAGCAATACAGTGAACAATATGGTGAAATCACAAGAAAAAACTTGCGTGAGTATAAGGTATGGCTTATAGAAAGCTACAAGCCCAAAACAGTAAATTTGCGATTACGAGCAATTAACTGTTACCTTGAAAGCATAGGAAAAGAAAAATTGAAATTGCCGTTTGTTCGAGTACAGCAAAAAGCATTTCTTGAAAATGTAATAAGCGAAGCTGATTATGAGTATTTCAAAGCTTGTCTCAAAAACGAAGATGAAATGTTTTGGTATTTTGTTATTCGTTTTTTAGCTGCCACCGGTGCAAGGGTAAGCGAATTGATACAGATTAAGGTTGAACATATAAAGCTCGGGCATCTCGATTTATATTCGAAAGGCGGTAAACTTAGAAGAATATATATTCCAAACTCTTTACAAGAAGAAGCCCTTTCTTGGTTGGCAGAAAACCACCGTGAAAGCGGCTTTATTTTTTTGAATAAATATGGCGATAGGATTACTACTCGTGGTATTTCGGGACAATTAAAAAAATATGCAATAAAGTATGGAATAAACCCTGCCGTGGTTTATCCTCATTCATTTCGTCACAGATTTGCGAAAAGCTTTCTTGAACGATGTAATGATATAGCTTTTCTTGCTGACCTTATGGGACACGAAAGCATTGAAACAACCCGTATTTATCTTAGAAAAACTGCAACTGAGCAAAGAGAAATAGTTGATAAAATAGTAGATTGGTAAAGAAAAGGCATACACCTCAATTTTGAAGTGTATGCCTAAAATTATATTTTTGAATAAAGTGTATCAATCATTTGTATTATTCGCTCTTGTTCTGCTTTTGGGGGTATCGGCAACAACATTTTTGACAATGTTTGACCATTGCAATTTGGCTGAGCTGTAGCAATAGTTCCTGAACGCAGTTGTGACCAATACAACTCACTTTCCATAAAGTACTTTAAATATTTGGGAATGAGTTCATCACTATAACGGGTTCTAATTAAGTAACCAGCGTAAATAGCATCTTCAAGAATTTCTGTTACTAAATATGATTTACCAACTGTGCCGCCTGTTCTGGCAAACAATATATCGTTAGACTTCAAAAGATAAGTTTCTATATCATCTTCCGCAATATCACAAAACGGAACAGAATCCCATTTAACAGTATTATTTTGTATGTCACTAATGCGTACCATTTTGATTTTTCCATCACTTTTTGCGGGCGCATTATAGCCATACTGTATGCTTTGTGATATGTTTCCCCAACGTTCCCATTGCCAGTTTTTCGGTATTTCAAAGGGCAGTTCATCGTCGATACAACGCTCAATTCCGTTTAACTTCTCATAATGAGAATAATAGGCTCACTAATATAACAAATTGCAGAGATTTTCAAGTTCTCGCACTTTCAGTACTATACGTTTTTGTTCCTCTATCGGTGGAAGTGGTAGAATTAGTTTCTTGAATATTTCGAAAGGAGGGATGTTTTTTATGGCGGATCCTTTACTACTATCTTTTGCTGTTTGCTTTAGGACATAATCAAAATACATAAGGAAGTAATTTAAATCTATTGGTGCGTAAATTGTCATACGCATAAGAGCTTGATTTATAATACCAAGCTCAATTTGTTCGGGCAGAACATAAGTTTCCCCAATGGTTCCTGCACAGCTAACAAGAATATCACCAGGCTCAACCGTAAAACTTTTCATTTTTGATTCGTAGTATTGGCGAGTGATGTAGTATGTTCCGAGGGTATGGTCTTTTTGAATAGCATTCTTTTGCTCGTACACTTTTACAGTATCATCACCCTTAGGCACAAACATGCTCTTGGTCAAGCTACTACCGAATGGCCCTTTTCTATAGATACCTATGTCATTCAATCTTATTAAGGCCCAAGATGAAGGCACTTCAAACAGTATTTCATCATCAATACATACTTCTTCAGAACCACGCTTTTCATAATGAGAATTATCCCTTCTGAAAATGACAGATTCATTCTTATCTTTTTTGATTTTACCTGCTTTGACAAGTGCTTGTTTTTCGGCTCTTATGCGTCCAAGCAATACGGAAGCAGGTTCGTCATTTGGGTCTTGAGGTACGAGCTTGCCTTGTACAGCTTCTTGTAAAACGGATTTCTTCAGAAGTTCTGGAAATTTCTGATTCAATTCTGCTACTCGAACATATGCTTCAGCGTAGTTATCTGTCAGTGATGATACCTCGTTTAACTTTTCGACAATTCTCTTTTGCTCGGAAAGTGGAGGTAATGGGAGAAAAAACATTTCCAAACTTTTTGCCGCTAAGTTAGGTTGTGCCGTTCCGTTATCATACCTCTTTATTTCAGAAAAAAACAAAGGACTGTCTAAATACATCATAATGAAGTCCGATAACAACGGAATATTCAAATGGGGACGAAGAATAACCAAAGAAGATGCGATTGCTCCTTTTTCGAATGGATAACGCCCGTGTTTTCCTAATGAACCCCTTATGCAAACGACAACATCATCTTTTTCTAATTTCCCACTGCCAAGTTTATTAAACTGTTCATCAGATAAACACAATAGATTATCGTCCTCGATAACCGTTTTCCCATCAAGATTCACCGCACTTATGAAAGGTATTCCTGTGTTGGACAATGTTGATTTTGCAGGATAGTTTTTTCCTCTGTCACCATTTATAACAGAAAATACACCACTAATTCTAACCCATTCCCAACTATCCGGAATATCAAAAGGCACTTCGTCAGCAATGCACACAGGCTCGTTATTGCCTATTTTCTCATAAGGCAAATTATCGGCTGTTTTATCAGGTCTTAGAGTGTCCCTAACGATGTGTTTGGTAGTGTAGCTGTCCGAACACACCGCTTGTTTCACAACAAAGCGAAAGTAACCAATTTGGACAACCTGTCCATAATTGGTCTGCTCGCTGAGATTGTGTGAAAAGCGGGCAAGCTACCGTTTGGATAACCAAATGGTCTGCTCGCTAAGATTATGCATCGTAACTTAGCAAACAAAATTAAGGCACAGCCTACGGAATTTTTCTCCGTAAGTTGTGCCTTGTTTTTAGTTATATATTACTTGCTCGTTTACAATTTCCGTTGCTCGATTGCGGATGTTGTTCATCTTTTGCACCCATAACATTGGGTTATCCGATTTCAATTTTTCTGTAACATTTTCTTTTTCGGCAAGGTCTTTTACCAACCGAGGAAAAAGATCTTGAGCCTGTTCTTCGATGTCAGCAAGGTATGAATCGAGCTTACCGCTTGTCAGCAAATTGTAGTAACGCACCTTATGACTTTGCTTCAAATATCGTTTATGCTTCATTGCCCATACACCGATATTCGTTCCTTTTTCTTCTGCCGGCAACGAAAGATTAGGCAAAAGATAATCTCCGACCTGCGTATAAGTACCACCGTTATTTTCAAAAATTGTTTTCATATTAAAACCTCCTTGATTTTAGTAAGTTTATTATACGAAAAACAAAATAAAATTACGAATGTGCGGATTATTGTTTTAATATGATGTTCGACTATCGGTGAAAATGTATTTCGCCAAATCCTATATGAACATTCGCACCATAGAAAAACCGCACTATTAAGCCATTTTCAGGCTTTTTAGTGCGGTTTGTTGTTTTTTATTATCCACTTAAAACTATGTAAAAAGGTATAAAAAATTGCAAACAGGTGGCTCAAAAAATTATGCTCCGAGAAAAAATCAAGCTTCTCGGAGCATTTTTTGCGAAAAATCTGCACAAACTTTTAGCTTGCATTTTGTGCAAGGTAACTATCAAGTTTTGATACATTAGTCTTTTTCTTTTGTTGAACAAAATGTGTATATATGTTCATCGTTGTTTCGGGCTTGCTGTGGCCAAGCTGATGTTGCACATAAAGTACATCGTAACCTGCATAAAACAAGTTCGTTGCGTGAGTATGCCTTAAATAATGAGCTGTAAAAGGCTGTATAATCTGCGGAACACCGTTAGGGTCGTATTTACTGCGTTAAGCACCCTTGCATTTGATTGCATAGGTGCTTTTATTTTACCCCGCCGTTGGTTTATACGGCTGAATTTCTACCGCAGGCAAAGCAGCAAGGCAGGGCGGCTGCCCCGATTGCGCAAAGTATATAGGCAAGGTGTTTATTGATGATGTGTATTCAAACGGCAAAAAATCGGACGGTGATTATCCGCTGCTTTCAACCGCCATAGCGGAGGGACTTTTCCACCCTCGCTGTAAGGACAGCACAAGCACCCACTACCCTGAAATTGACGATTTGAGCGGACCTCTCACCGATGACGAGCTTGCAGAGCTTGACCGCCAAAGAGGACTTGAAGTACAGCAGCAGCACGCAGAAAAGCAAGCCGAACGCTTTGACCGCAGGGCAAAATACAGC
>OHGU01000365.1_pt1 | contig 10103 bp, 10 predicted proteins | sample 1567871 | NCBI WGS metagenome assembly OHGU01 (sample SAMEA3879595, study PRJEB24766) | human gut metagenome | biome: human-associated habitat; feature: feces | place: USA | collected 1985/1987 | reverse complement strand
CTTGTGGATGACATCATCTACGCCATCTGGACTTGCATGGGCTACACGGTGCTGCTGTGCTTCTGCCTGTTCAAAACCAGCAGCCTTGCAAAGTCCGTGTTCAATGCCCATTAACGGGGGTGATGAATTGAAAAAGTATCAAATCATTCTTGCTGATCCACCTTGGGCATATCGCGTATGGTCAAAGAAGGGCGCTGGACGATCCGCTGAATCTCACTACCCGACCATGAGCATGGATGACATCAGAAATCTCCCGGTCAGAGAACTGGCAGATAAAAACTGCATCCTGTTTATGTGGGTGACATTCCCGACTTTGCGCGAAGCATTTTCTGTCATTGATACTTGGGGCTTCACCTATAAAACGGTCGCTTTCGCATGGGTAAAGCAAAACAAAAAGACATCTTCTCTGTTTTGGGGCATGGGCTACTGGACACGCGCAAATGTAGAGCTTTGCTTGCTTGCAACGAAAGGCTCGCCGAAGCGTCACTCTGCAAATGTTCATCAGGTGGTCTTTGCACCCATAGCGGAACACAGCAAAAAGCCCGATATTATCCGGGAGAAAATTGTGGAGCTGGCAGGCGATCTGCCTCGTATCGAGCTATTTGCCCGACAGTCTCCCACTGGCTGGGATGTATGGGGCAACGAAGTAGACTGCTCCATTCAGTTCCCATAACGGAGGTAAAACACAATGGCCTATGTCAACGTCCCAAAGGACTTAACCAAAGTAAAAACCAAGGTGCTGTTCAACCTCACGAAACGACAGCTCATCTGCTTCGGAAGCGGCGCGCTCATCGGCGTACCGCTTTTCTTCTTGCTCAAGGGCAGCATCGGCACCAGCCCCGCCGCCATGGTGATGATGGTGGTGATGATCCCGGCCATGCTGTTCGCCATGTATGAAAAGAACGGTCAGCCGCTGGAGGTCGTCATCCGCAACATCTACCGCGTGTGCTTCCAGAGGCCAAAGCAGCGCCCGTATAAGACCAACAATTTTTATGCCGTTCTGGAGCGGCAAAACCAGTTAGACCGGGAGGTGTATCAAATTGTCCGAAAAGAAAAAGCTGACCCGCGCCGAACGAAAACAGATCGAAGCCGCCATCGCAAGAGCGAACCGAACGGATAAGAAAGAAAAATCGGCGCAGGACAGCATCCCGTATCAGCGTATGTGGCCGGACGGCATCTGCCGTGTGACCGACACGCGCTACACCAAAACGATCCAGTATCAGGACATCAACTACCAGCTCTCGCAGAATGAGGACAAGACCGCCATCTTTGAGGCGTGGTGCGATTTCCTGAACTACTTTGACAGCTCCGTGCAATTCCAGCTTTCCTTTGTGAACCTCTCGGCTTCGCAGGAAACCTTTGCACGGAGCATTTCCATTCCGCCCTGCGGGGACGAGTTTGACGGCATCCGCGCCGAGTACGCCGGTATGCTGCAAAATCAGCTTGCCCGCGGCAACAACGGCCTCATTAAGACCAAGTATCTCACGTTCGGCGTTGAGGCCGACAACCTCCGCGCTGCCAAGCCCCGTTTGGAGCGCATCGAAACCGACCTTCTGAACAACTTCAAGAGGCTGGGCGTTGTGGCTGCGCCGCTGAACGGCTTTGAGCGCCTGCACGTCATGCACGACATTCTGCGGATGGACGAGCAGGAGCCGTTCCGCTTTTCGTGGGACTGGCTGGCTCCCTCCGGGCTGTCCACCAAGGACTTTATCGCGCCCAGCTCCTTTGAGTTCAAGACCGGCAGGATGTTCCGCATGGGCAAAAAGCTGGGTGCAATCAGCTTCGTGCAGATTCTGGCACCGGAGCTGAATGACCGGATGCTGGCGGATTTTCTGGATATGGAGAGCAGCGTCCTCGTCAATCTCCATGTGCAGTCTGTGGATCAGGTCAACGCCATCAAGACCGTCAAGCGCAAGATCACCGATCTCGACAAATCCAAAATCGAAGAACAGAAAAAAGCCGTCCGCGCCGGGTACGATATGGACATCATTCCAAGCGACCTTGCTACCTACGGCGCAGAGGCCAAGAAGCTGTTGCAGGATTTGCAGTCCCGCAACGAGCGAATGTTTCTGCTGACCTTCCTCATTCTCAACACGGCAGACACGCCCCGGCAGCTTGACAACAACATCTTCCAGACCTCCAGCATCGCGCAGAAATATAACTGTGCGCTGACCCGGCTGGACTTTCAGCAGGAGGAAGGACTGATGAGCAGTCTCCCGCTGGGGCTGAATCAGATCGAGATTCAGCGGGGCTTGACCACCTCCAGCGTAGCGATCTTCGTCCCCTTTACCACGCAGGAGCTGTTCCAGAACGGTTCGGAGGCACTGTACTACGGCATCAACGCTCTTTCCAACAACCTTATCATGGTAGACCGGAAGCTGTTGAAAAATCCCAACGGCCTGATTTTAGGCACTCCCGGCAGCGGCAAGTCATTTTCGGCAAAACGTGAGATCACCAATGCGTTTCTCATCTGCCCCAAGGATGACATCATCATCTGTGACCCGGAGGGCGAATATACGCCGCTGGTGGAGCGTTTGCACGGTCAGGTCATTAAGCTGTCGCCCACCGGCAAGGGCTACGACGGTTCGCCCTGCTATATCAATCCGATGGACTTGAATCTGGATTACAGCGACGATGATAACCCGCTGAGCCTGAAATCCGACTTCATTTTGTCGCTGTGCGAGCTGATCGTCGGCGGCAAGGACGGGCTTGCCCCTGTGGAAAAGACCATCATCGACCGCTGCGTGCGCATCGTCTACCGGGACTACCTCAATGACCCGAAACCGGAGAATATGCCGCTGCTGGAGGACTTGTATAACGCCCTCCGTGCGCAGGATGAAAAGGAAGCGCAGTACATTGCCACTGCATTGGAAATCTACGTCACCGGTTCTCTGAATGTGTTCAACCATCACACGAACGTGGATGTGAACAGCCGCATCGTCTGCTATGACATCAAGGAGCTGGGCAAGCAGCTCAAAAAAATCGGGATGCTGGTGGTGCAGGATCAGGTCTGGAACCGTGTGACCATCAACCGCGCCGCCCATAAAACGACCCGCTACTATCTTGACGAGTTCCATCTTCTTTTGAAGGAGGAACAGACGGCTTCGTACAGTGTCGAAATCTGGAAACGCTATCGCAAATGGGGCGGCATCCCCACCGGGATCACGCAAAATGTCAAAGACCTGTTATCCAGCCGCGAGGTTGAGAACATTTTTGAGAACAGCGATTTCATCTATATGCTCAATCAGGCCGCTGGCGACCGGCAGATTCTCGCAAAGCAGCTCAACATTTCGCCGCATCAGCTTTCTTATGTGACCCACTCCGGCGAGGGCGAGGGGCTGCTGTTCTACGGCAACACGATCCTGCCCTTCATTGACCACTTCCCGAAGGACACCGAGCTGTACCGCGTCATGACCACCAAACCGCAAGAGGTGGCGTCGGCATGAAAAGAGAACCGCGTTTGCAGTTTTCCGACGCCGATCTTGCCGAGCCGAAGCTGGAAAAGCCCATCAAGCGGGTGAAAAAAGCGGAGGCCAAGGCGGATAAGGCGCAGGCGAAAATCCCCAAGAAAACCGTGGTCAAAAAGGAACGCGGCTTTGATCCTGCCACCGGCAAGGTCAAAACGCAGCTCCGGTTTGAGGAAGTGGATAAGAAAAAGCCGCCCTCAAAGCTGACCCATGCCGTGCAGGATGCCCCCGCCAACTTTGTTCTCTCTCAGGTTCACCGGGAGGTGCGGCAGAGCGAGGATGACAATGTAGGCGTAGAGGCCGCGCACAAGGTAGAGCAAGCCGTGGAGAGCGGCGGGCGGCTGGTGCAGTCTGCCCACCGCGCCCATCAGCTCAAGCCTTATCGTGCTGCCATCCGTGCAGAGAAAAAGCTGGAACGAGCCAATCTTGACGCGCTCCAGAAGAAAGCGGAGATCGACAGCCCCACCAGCAATCCCGTTTCCAAATGGCAGCAGAAGCAGGCAATTAAGAAGCAGTATGCCGCTGCCAAGCACAATCAGGCGGCGCAGACTACGGCAAAGGCGGCAGAGAATACCGCCAAGGCCGCGAAAAAAGCCGCTGAAAAGGCTGAGAAAGCGGGCAAATATGTGTGGGAACACCGGCGCGGCTTTGCCATTGCCGCCGCGATTCTGCTGATGCTGGCGTTTTTGCTCAACGGCCTGTCCTCCTGCTCGGTGATAATGGATGGCGTCGGCTCCGGGATCGCGGCCAGTACCTATCCGTCGCAGGACGCCGATATGCTGGGTGCGGAAGCGCAGTATTGCGCGACGGAAGCAGAGCTTCAGCGCTACCTCGACACCTACGAAAGCACCCATGACTACGATGAGTACCACTTTGATCTGGACACCATCGAGCATGACCCCTATGTACTCATTTCCATAATTACGGCGCTGCATCAAGGGGAATGGACGCTGGATGAGGTGCAGGGTACGCTCCAGATGCTCTTTGACCGCCAGTACATTTTGACCGAGGATGTGGTGGTGGAAACCCGCTACCGCACAGAAACCGACACATGGACGGACGCGGACGGCAACACCCATACGGACACCTATCAGGTGCCGTATGACTACTACATCTGCACGGTCACGCTGGAAAACTTCAATCTCTCTCATGTTCCCGTTTACATTATGAGCGAAGAACAGCTCGGAATGTACGCCACCTATATGGCCACCCTCGGCAACCGTCCCGACCTGTTCCCCGGTTCAGGCTACATCGGCAAGTATGTGGAAGGCAGCTATACCGACTACGACATTCCCCCGGAGGCGCTGGACGATGAGGTATTTGCCGCCATCATCAAGGAAGCGGAAAAGTATCTCGGCTACCCCTACGTTTGGGGCGGCAGCAGTCCCTCCACCTCGTTTGACTGTTCGGGCTTCGTCAGTTGGGTCATCAATCATTCCGGTTGGGATGTGGGCAGACTGGGCGCGCAGGGACTTTGCAATATCTGTACGCCTGTATCCTCTGCTAACGTCAAGCCGGGCGATCTGGTGTTTTTCACCGGAACGTATGATACCCCCGGTGTCAGCCATGTGGGTATCTATGTTGGCAACAATATGATGATCCACTGCGGAGATCCGATCTCTTATGCAAACTTAAATTCAAACTATTGGCAGTCCCATTTCTACCGCTATGGGCGCTTGCCGTAAAGGAGAGTGAACGATATGAACCCGAAAATTATGAAGCTCCGTGGAGAGCTGGAGAAGAACAAAGGCAAAATCTCTGATCTGCAAGGCCGCAACCGCGAGCTGGAAAAGCAGATTCGTGAGCTGGAGGACACCGACATCATCGGCATGGTGCGTGAGAACGGCATGACGATGGAGCAGTTTGCCGAGCTGTTCCGCCGTATGCAGGCCGCGCCTGCACCGGCCACTTCGGAAAAGGAGGCGTTGAACCATGACTAAGAACACACCACACATTTTTATCAGTCTGCTGTTGATGCTCCTGTGCATCGGGATTCTCCCCGTTACCGCCTTTGCCAGCGGCGACTATCCCGATGATACGCTGCCTGCCGCCGAAAGCAGCGCCGCAGACACGCAGGAAACAAAACAGATCGGCACGGTCACGACCAACGGCGGCAGCCTGAATGTCCGCACCGGCGCGGGACTGGACAACACTGCGTTTACGCAGCTCCCCAACGGCACGGTGGTCGATGTGATCGGCAGGGACGGCGATTGGGTAAAAATCCTGCTGCCCGCCCGTGCGGGCTATGTGTACGGCAGCTATCTGACCGTCACCGACACCGCCGACAGTACCGTGAGTATCGGCGGCATTACGCTTCCGTTTGATGAAAAAGAGCTGGCCGACCTCTGGCAGCTTCTTCTCGGCAGCATGACGGGCGGCAGCGACGCGCTGACACCGGACGGCAATCTGACGCTGATCGACGATATTGGCTCCAGCACCAAGGTGGGGAAACAGTTCATTACACTGGAAAGCAAGAACGGCAATACATTTTACCTGATTATTGACCGTGACGATGAGGGCGAAGAAACCGTCCACTTCTTGAATCAGGTGGATGAGGCTGACCTGATGGCGCTGACCGGCGAGGAAGAAACGCCCGCCACTTGCTCCTGCACCACAAAATGCGTGGCCGGTGCGGTCAATACATCCTGCCCCGTCTGCGCGGTCAACATGACCGAGTGCGTGGGCAAGGAGGCAAAGCCCGAAGTCCCCACCGAGCCGACAGAACCCGCCGCCGAGGAACCGGAGAAAAAGAGCGGCGTGGGCGGCATCCTCGTCGTCCTGCTGATTGTCGCGCTGGGCGGCGGTGCAGCGTTCTACATCTTCAAGCAGAAAAAGGCCAAGCCGCAGACCAAGGGCAGCGCCGATCTGGACGATTATGATTACGGTGAGGACGAATATGAGTTTGAGCCGTATGAGGACGAACCGGAACAGGATACTACGGAGGATACGGACGCATGAGATATTTCACCAATAATCCGCTGGAACGCCTGATGATGCAGAAGCCGAAAGCAGCGCGGGAGGACAGCCCTCCCGACGCTGCCAAGGAACACTTCTGCTACGGCTGCAAGCGCTTCGGACAGCGCTGCGTTCGCCCCTGCTACCGTGACGTAAAGAGAATGGAGGCTGCACCATGCGCCTTGTGATCGCCGAAAAACCCTCCGTGGCGCAGAGCATCGCCGCCGTGCTGGGCGCAAAGTCGCGGCATGACGGGTATCTGGAGGGTGGCGGGTACATTGTGTCGTGGTGCTTTGGGCATCTGGCAGAGCTGGCCGACGCCGCCGTTTACAATGCCGATGATGCCAAATGGACGCTGGCGGCGCTGCCCATCATTCCTACCTCGTTCCGCTTCATCGTCCGCTCTGAAAAGCAGAAGCAGTTTGACATTCTGCGGGAGCTGATGCGCCGGGAGGATGTGGCAGAGGTGGTCAACGCCTGCGACGCTGGGCGCGAGGGTGAGCTGATCTTCCGCACGGTTTACTGCCTTTCGGGATGCTCCAAGCCCATTTTGCGGCTTTGGATTTCTTCAATGGAGGATGATGCCATCCACAGCGGCTTCCAGCAGCTTAAGTCTGGGCGCGACTATGACGGCCTGCATCAATCCGCCCTGTGCCGTGCCAAGGCCGATTGGCTGGTGGGCATCAACGCCACGCGGTATTTTTCCCTGACGTATGGACGCACATTGAACATCGGGCGCGTCATGTCGCCCACGCTGGCGCTGCTGGTACAGCGTGAGGCGGAGATCTCCGCATTTGTGGCAGAGCCGTTCTACACCGTCCAGCTTGATTGCGGCTTTCCCGCCGCGACAGACCGAATGAAAGACAGAAAGGATGCCGATGCCATCGCCAACGCCTGCAAGGGAAAGACAGTAACCGTCAAAAGCGTGGAGCGCAAGGAAAAGTCTGAGAAAGCGCCCGCGCTCTACGATTTGACCTCCCTCCAGCGCGACGCCAACCGCGTTCTCGGCTACACCTCTCAGCAGACCCTCGACTATCTCCAAGCGCTCTATGAAAAGAAGCTCTGTACCTACCCGCGCACCGACAGCCGCTTCCTGACCGACGATATGGAGGGCAGCGTCCCCGGCCTTGTCGCCGCCGCTGCCGCTGTCTGCGGCATGGAGAAGCCTCCGACCATCTGCACCAAGCAGGTATGCAGCAGTAAAAAAGTCACCGATCACCACGCCATTGTTCCCACCATCAGCGCGGAAAAGGTAGATATGGCCTCTCTGCCGCTGGGCGAACGCGAGGTGCTGAAGCTGGCGGCAAGGGGCTTGCTTCGTGCGGTGGATGAACCACATCGCTACGCAGAAACGGTCATTACGGTGGACTGTGCCGGTCAGAGCTTCACCGCCAAGGGCAAAACCGTCCTTGCTCCCGGCTGGAAGCGCTATGAGCAGGAGCAGGCAGAGGCAGCGCCCGCGCTGCCGGTGGTAACGGAGAATCAGACGCTTTCCGTATCTGCCGCATCGGTCAAGACCGGAAAAACCACGCCGCCCAAGCATTTCACCGAGGATACGCTGCTGGCGGCGATGGAGAACGCGGGCAAGGAGGATATGCCAGATGATGCCGAGCGCAAGGGCATCGGAACCCCGGCGACCCGTTCCGGTATCATTGAAAAGCTGGTGTCCTCCGGTTTTGTGGAGCGCAGGAAGTCCAAAAAGATCACAAATCTGCTGCCCACCTCCACCGGCACGGCGCTTATCACCGTTCTGCCTGAACAGCTCCAGTCTCCGCAGCTCACCGCTGAATGGGAGCACCGCCTGAAAGAGATCGAGCGCGGCGAAATCGCCTCGGACAGCTTTATGGACGGGATCGCCGCCATGCTGAATGAGCTGGTGCAGACCTACAAACCCATCCCCGGTACGGAAGTCCTGTTCCCCTCCGGGCGTGAGGTAGTCGGCAGGTGTCCCCGCTGCGGAGCCGAGGTGACGGAATCACCGAAAGGCTTTTTCTGTGAGAACCGTGCCTGTTCCTTTGTTCTCTGGAAAAACAGCCGCTTTTTCACAGCCAAGAAAAAGGTGCTGACAAAATCCCTTGCCGCTGCGCTTTTGAAAAATGGCCGCGCCCCGCTGAAAGGCTGCTACTCCGAAAAGACCGGGAAAACCTATGATGCCAGCGTTCTTCTGGAGGACGATGGGCAACGCACGGGCTATAAGCTGGTGTTCGACAATGGCTGATGCGCCGCGTATGGATCACAAGCAGCTCCGCCGCGCCAAGAAGCTCATTCGGAAGCTCTGCTGCAATTACGATCACGGCAACTGCCTCGCGCTGGATGATGGAGAGCCTTGCGTCTGCGTACAGGGTATTTCCTACTCGCTGCTGTGCAACTGGTTCCGAAACGCGGTGCTTCCCGCCGACCATGAGCTGCTGGCCGACGTGATGCGGGAAAGGCCGGGGAAGCGCTGCGCCGTCTGCGGTAAGCCGGTCTATTCTTCCTCCAATCGCGCCAAATATTGCCTCGCCTGCGCCAAGCAGGAGCGCCGAAAGCAGGACGCCAAACGAAAGCGTGAACAATACTGGAACCTCCGCAAATAGAGGGCGTAAAAGCCCCGTGCCGCAAGGCTTTTTCCATGCGGAATCACAAGGGGCTGCGTCATTCTATCCGCAAGCTCAAAAACAACGTCTATCTGCGGAGAATCGCCCCTGTGCAGGATGTGTTTTCTTCTGCGCAGGGGCGCTATTTTTTCTGAAAGGAGATCATCATGGCTGAAAAACAAACCAGCAAAGACCGGATGCGGGAGATCGTTGACAGCATCGAAAACGGCATCAAGGAGCTGTTCGAGAGCGATAAGTACCGGCAGTATCTCTCCACCATGAGCCGCTTTCACCGCTACTCGGTCAACAACACCATGCTCATCTATATGCAGCGCCCCGACGCCACCCATGTGGCGGGCTTCAACAAGTGGCGCGATCAGTTCGGCAGGAACGTCCTGAAAGGCGAAAAAGGTATCCGCATCATCGCTCCTACTCCCTATAAGAAAAAGGTCGAGGAAATCAAGACCGACCCGGAAACCAATGCGCCGGTGCTGGATGCGGACGGCAAGGCCATCATTGAGGAAAAGGAAATCCGTATCCCTATGTTCAAGGTGGTGTCCGTCTTTGATGTGTCACAGACTGCGGGAAAGCCCTTGCCCCAGCTTGCCGCCGATCTGAGCGGCAATGTGCAGCAGTATGAGGTTTTCATGGAGGCGCTGCGCCGTGCTTCTCCCGTTCCGATGGAGATAAAGCCCGTTGCGCGGGATACGGACGGCTTTTTCAGCATTAAGGCGCAGAGCATCACCATCCGCGCCGGTATGAGCGAGGTGCAGACGGTATGTGCCGCCGTCCATGAGATTGCACACGCCAAGCTCCACGACTACGAACACATGACGGAGCTTGCGGACGATGGTGAGACGATCCTTGTCCCCGGCGAAAAGAGCCGCAACACCGAGGAGGTCGAGGCCGAAAGCATCTCCTATGCGGTCTGCCAGTATTACGGCATTGAAACGGGAGAAAACAGCTTCGGCTATATCGCCACATGGTCAAAGGGCAAGGAGCTGAAAGAACTTCGCGCCAGTCTGGAAACCATCAACAAGACTGCCTCCGAGCTGATTACGGACATTGACCGGCACTTTGCGGAGATTTGCAAGGAGCGCGGCAT
>OHGU01000352.1_pt1 | contig 10413 bp, 6 predicted proteins | sample 1567871 | NCBI WGS metagenome assembly OHGU01 (sample SAMEA3879595, study PRJEB24766) | human gut metagenome | biome: human-associated habitat; feature: feces | place: USA | collected 1985/1987 | reverse complement strand
AATACTGATTTTTCCGATGTCATGCAGCATACCGGCATCACGCACAAGTTCGATGTCATTTTCACTCATGCCAAGATCTCTGGCTAAGATCACAGCATATTTCGACACATTCATGGAATGGATAAATGTGTAGCTGTCCTTGGCATCGATCGCAGCGGTCAGTGCATAGATGGTAGGCGCAACACGTTCGTATGCAGTTCTTAAGTTCGAATCGGTGGAACGTGTCTCAAGACCGGTCCGGTAAACGGTAAGGTGACCTTTGCCCCCTAGTTTACCATAATAGATCGCCTGTTCTGCATTATGGAGCAGTGTTTTCGCATCTGGAGAAATAGATGGAAAAGTGGATATACCACAGGTAATGCTTGTGTCCCACACGGTATCGTTTTTGCTCCGCAGACTGATGATATTATGGATGATCTCATTAGCAAGTGCACCTGCACTGGTGGGATCATCCCCTTGTGTCAGTATCATAAAAACATCTGTACCATAACGGAATGCGAGGTCAGACGGGCTGATCTTTGAAAGGATTGCCTGTGCACAGAGCGTGATCAGATTATCTCCTTCCGTGGCACCGTAAAGCTCATTGTAGAGCTTGAAATCATCAATGTCGAGCAGGATCAGACTGATCGGGGTATCCGTCGAACAGGCATCTTTGATACATTCAAAGGCATGTTTTCTGTTATATAAGGAAGTAAGACTGTCTGTGATCGAAGCATGGTAAGCATTATAATACAGGTTGGCGTTGCGCAGAAGATACGCAGCATAGTAACAGATACGGTCGAGACAGACAAGTTCCTCTTCGGTGTAGATGCGGTCCGCATCGTCAGCAATATACAAAAGACCAATGACAGCCTGCTGATAACGGATCGCCTTAATTGCGTGAATATTTTGCTGTGCGAGCCAGCGGCTCTGCCGGGGAGTTAACAGAGGATTGTCCGTAAGAAAATCTGATCCTGTTACAAGAAAACCTTTTTGGTGCAGTATCTCTTCGAGAAATGCGTCAGAAGGAACGGAGTAATCTTTTTCAAAGAAAATATCTCCCCATCTGCGTACAGTGTAAAAGGAACGTCTGGTGTTTAAATTCTGTGTTAGTAAAAGTCCCTGGGGATTCAGCATCAAAATGAGAGAATCTATCAGGATATTGTAAATTTCATCAGTATTTAAAGTGCGGATCGCAGACGACAGGAAATTTTCCAGAATCGTATCTTTGTGTTCTGACAACATATGGTAAGGAGCCTCCGGAAGTGATTTTTCTTGAGAATGTAGCAATATTATACTATAATGCTTTTGATGTGACAATGGTGCTTTTGATATATTCATTGCAGAAGAAAGACGAGGAAAGAAAATGAGACGCGAAGAGTTTAAAATGGAGCGTACGGGATTACTTGAAGTTGGAGATGTTTTGCCGATCACAGAGGGAAAACTTCCGGGTTCCTATTATTATACACTTGGGAAAGCATATGCAATGTCTGCTAACTATGCGGTAAGTGAACGGATCAAATCAGGGGAAGGAAAGGTTGTGGATGTCAAAGAAACTCCAAAAGGGTACTTTGTGACAGTTGAATTTGACGAATAAATGTTATAAAATAAAGGTACTGTAATTTGAAAGGAAACGTACATGCGCTATATACCGACAAGCAGGTTAAAGCCGGGAATGGCTCTTGGACAGGATATTTATGATGGAGCGGGAAGACTGCTTCTTGCAAAGCATCTGCTTCTGACGTCAGAATATATATCCAACCTGGAGTTTCTCGGATATCCTGGAATATACATAGATGATGAATTTACATGCGGGATTGAGATACAGCAGGTGCTCACGCCGCAGGTGCGCTGTCATGCATTGAAGCTGATACATGATCTGTTTGATTTTGATACGGATGAAAGTGAATTGCCGGTAGATGAAGTAAAATTGCGTATGACTGTGAAAAATGTTGTGGAAGACATCTTGAAAAATGGCGATGTAATGTTTAATATGATGGACATCCGCAACTATGACGAATATATTTATTACCATTCCGTAAATGTCGGTGTGCTTTCGATCATGGTGGGTGCAAGATACGGATTGGAGCGAAGCAAATTATACGATCTTGGAATTGCAGCCATGCTGCATGATATAGGAAAGAAGTTTTTACCGGAAGAAATTGCCAACGGAAAATGGCCGCTTGAAGGGGCTGAACGGGAAGCGTGGAAGAGTCATCCGAAACTTGGTGCTGAATATTTAAGGACATCCTACCATTTTCCGGCCGTTGTTTCTGCCGGAGTCATGATGCATCATGAATGGTATAACGGTGAGGGTTATCCGATCGGAAAATCCGGAGATGATATCCCGTTATATGCGAGGATCATTAAAGTCACGGACAGCTATGATGCGATGATCTCAAAACGTCCCGGCAGAGAACAGCTCTCGCCGGCGGATGCAATCGAATATATGATGGCGATGGCGGGAGCAGAATTTGACCCGAAGTTAGTCAATATATTTTTACGCAGAATGGCGGTATATCCGATTGGATGCGAAGTATTGCTGTCGAACGGGCAGCATGGTATTGTGGCGAAGAATTTCAGGGACTTTTCGTTAAGACCGCTGGTACGGATCGTGGAGACGGGCGGGATGCTCAATCTGCGGGATGATCCGGAAGGACTTAGCATTACCATTGGAAGAATGATTATGTAAGAAAACTTTGAGGGAGATATGACTGGACAGGGAAAGAGCGCGATAGATACGCTTTTGGCAGAAAGTTTTAAAGAGCTTGCATTAAAACATCCGATCGAGAAGATTACGATCAAAGAGATTACAGATAAGGCAGGCGTGATACGGCCGACATTTTATAACCATTTTCAGGACAAGTATGAACTTTTGGAGTGGATCATAGATACACAGCTGATCGCTCCGGCAGAGCCGCTGATACAAAACGGAATGGTAAATGAGGCACTGGTGCTTTTGTTTTCCAACATTGAAAAAGAAAAGGAGTTTTATCAGAAGGCGAGCCGTCTGGAGGGACAAAATTCGTTTGAGAGCATTGCACAATCCTGTATTATGAAAGTGTTCCTGCGGGTGTTTGAACGTTCGGCAGCCACGAAGAAACCAAAGTATGTCTGGCTGACCCCGGAACGTATTGCTGCGTATTATGCACAGTCCATGTGCTATATTGTCATGAACTGGATTCAGTCCGGGATGACGATCTCAGCGAGGGAGTTAGCGGAGATCTATGATTACATCATAAAGAGATCCATGGAAGATATTTTAGCGGAACTTTAATCTTTGTTCCATATATACAATCAGAATCAAATGTTAACTTTAATATACATTTTGGGCAATTTGTATAATAAGATACTACAGAGAAATTAGATTGAATCTTTTCAGATTCAGTCTTTTTTTTTACACTAAAAGAAATTGTGGCAGGGGGAAATGTATGCCACAGGAAAATAAAAAGAAAGAAAGAGTGAAAAAGATGATTAAGTTTGGAAAATGGGTAGTGAAATTCCGTATTCCGATTCTGATCCTGAGTTTTCTGTTATTGATACCGACCGGGATCATCTACATGAATACGCGAATCAATTACGATATCCTCTCATATCTCCCGGGAGATATTGAGACGATGAAAGGACAGGATATCCTGTTAGATGAGTTTGGAACAGGTGCTTTTTCCGTGGCGGTCATAGACGGCATGCAGGAAAAAGAGATTTCACAGTTAGAAGATAAGCTAAAAGAGATCGATCATGTGAAAGATGTTTTATGGTATGGCGCACTCGCTGATATTTCAATCCCGATGGATATGCTGCCGGATGATTTAAAAGATTCCCTGCAGAATGCAGACACAGGCAGCCAGCTTATGATCATTACATTTGACACGTCCATGTCAGCAGATGAGACACTTGATGCCATCGAGGAGATACGGGGACTGACCAATGAACAGTGTCTTTTGAGCGGTATGTCCGCAGTCGTTACCGATATCAAAAAGATCTGTAACAGCGAGGTCATCATGTATGTTGTGATCGCAGCAGGATTATCCGCACTGGTGCTTGCACTTACGATGGACTCATTCCTTTTACCGTTTATCTTCCTTCTGAGTATCGGTATGGCAATCGTATACAACCTTGGAACAAACTTTATTGCCGGAGAGATTTCTTTTGTCACACAGGCACTTGCAGCGGTATTGCAGCTTGCAGTTACGATGGACTATTCCATTTTCTTATGGCACAGCTACCTGGAAAATCAGGAGCGTTATCCGGATGACAAGAAACGTGCGATGTCCCATGCAATCTCACAGACGTTAACTTCCGTAGTCGGAAGTTCCATTACAACGATCGCCGGATTCCTTGCAATGTGTTTCATGACATTTACACTTGGTATGGATCTTGGTATTGTTATGGCAAAAGGTGTTGTATTTGGTGTTGTCGGTTGTGTTACAATTCTTCCTGCCATGATCCTTGCAATGGATAAATGGATTGAAAAGACAAGGCACAAAGCCATCATACCGGATCTTGGACGTATCGGTGGATTTGTGACAAAACATTACTGGATTTTCATTATTTTATTTTTAGTGATCATTGGTCCTGCTTTCTACGGACAGAATCACAATCAGGTATATTACGATCTGGTAGGAACTCTTCCGGACAACTTAGAGAGTGTAAAAGCAGGAAATGCACTGGAAAATGATTTTGATATGGGTGCGACACATGTGATCCTTGCAAGCAGTGAGCTGAATTCCAAAGATGCAAGAAATATGGAAAATGAGATCTCTGATGTAGACGGTGTCAAACTGGCATTAGGACTTGATTCCGTTATGGGACCGACCGTACCAAAAGACATGATCCCGGATGATATCAAGGAAATGCTTGATAATGGAAAATATCAGATGATCTATGTGATGTCTGAGTACAAGACCGGATCGGATGAAGTAAATGCACAGTGTGATGCAATCCGTGATATCATTAAAAAATACGATGACACTGCAATGTTAATCGGTGAGGCTCCATGTACAGAGGATCTGATCACCATCACGAATACAGACTTTAATACCGTAAATGCGGTTTCCATTATTCTGATCTTCATTATCATCGCATTTGTACTGAAGTCAGTTTCATTACCGGTCATCCTTGTTATGGTCATTGAGTTTGCGATTTTCATCAACATGGGTATCCCGCATTATACCGGAACGGTTCTTCCGTTTATCGCTTCCATCGTAATCGGAACGATCCAGCTCGGTGCAACCGTTGACTATGCAATTCTTATGACAAACAAATATAAGAGAGCAAGGAACCACGGAGCAGAGAAACGTGATGCAGTAAGAACAGCATTAGACAGTTCCTTACAGTCTGTCATCGTCAGTGCATTAAGTTTCTTCGCAGCAACATTTGGTGTAGGAATGTATTCCAGTATCGATATGATCAGTTCCTTATGTATGCTTCTTGCAAGAGGTGCATTGATCAGTTTGGTTGTCGTAGCATTTATCCTGCCGGCAATGTTTATGGTATTTGATAAATTAATCTGTGTGACAAGTGCAGGTTTCCGTTATAAAAAAGATTCGTCAGTTCAGTAAAATAGAGGAGGAAAAAAAGATGAAATTACCAGAATTAAAGAAAAGATTTACAAGAAAATATGTGATCCGTATTATTGCAGGTGTGTTAGTCGTTGGAATGGTCGGAACAGGAGTTTCCACGGCAAATGTATTTGCAGCAAAGACAGCACAGGAGAGTACTGAAAGTACAGAGAGCACCGAAAAAGACAGCGAAAAAGATGATTCTGATGCTGAGAGCAAATTAAAAGATGCATTAGATGACAGTATCAAATTCAGCGAGAAAGAGATTGGCAAAGAAGAAACGGTATATGTTCTTGCAGACAGCACCGGAAAAGAGCGCAAAGTGATCGTTTCCGATCATCTGATCAATGATGAAAATAAGGATACGATCGAGGATGCTTCTACCTTAAAAGATATCGAAAATGTAAAAGGTGATGAGACATTCAAACAGGATGGCAGCAAACTGACCTGGCAGGCAGACGGCAACGATATTTATTATCAGGGAACCTCCACAAAAGAGACACCGGTATCCCAGACAATTACCTATTCTTTGGATGGTAAGGAAGTAAAGCCGGAAGAACTTGCAGGAAAATCAGGAAAAGTAACGATCCGTTTTGATTACACCAACAATGAGACGGTAAAAACAAAGATCGACGGAAAAGAGGAAGAAATCTATGTCCCATTTGCTGCGATCAGTGGAATGGTATTAGATGACAGCTTTTCTAATGTAAAAGTTACCAATGGTAAAGTAATCTCCGATGGCAAAAATAATATTGTAGTCGGATATGCACTTCCGGGATTAAAAGAGAGCTTAGATGTGGATGATTCTGATTTTGACGGAGATGTATCGATCCCGGATTACGTGGAAGTAACTGCAGATGTGGAGAATTTCTCATTAAGCACCACAATGACAGTTGTGATGAATGCAACAAACTTTATCAGCAAAGACGGAGATGCAGATCTTTCTGAAGTTGATGATATGTTAGATACTTTAACAGATGCAACAGATCAGTTAAAAGATGGTTCCGGTGAGCTCGCAGACGGTGTAGATACTTTAAAATCCAAGATGGGTGAGTTTAAAGACGGTGTCGGAACATTAAAGAACGGTATCAAAGATTATACGGATGGAGCTTCTACTTTATCCACAGGAATCGGAACATTAAAGAGTGGTGTGGATACCTTAGCAGGAAGTGTACCAACACTGATCAGTGGTGTGGGAACCTTAAAAGATGGTTCAGCAAGTGCAGCAAAAGGAGCATCTTCCTTAAAAGACGGAGCAGGAACCTTAAAGAAAGGTGCCAAGGATGTATCTACCGGAGCCAATACATTGTCCAAAGGTGCAAGTGATCTTTCCACCGGAGCCAATACACTTTCCACCGGAGTGAATGATCTTTCTACCGGAGCAGATACGTTATCCACTGGAGCTTCTGATTTGTCTACTGGAGCAGACACTTTAGCTGCCGGAGCTTCCAGTCTGAATACAGGTGTCCAGACACTTGCGAAAGGAGTAAAAGATTTAAATACTGCTGTCAACGGCGGTGAAACAACGCTTGCAGGCGGAGCATCTGCAGTCAGTGCAGGTGTGGATACATTAGTTGGAAAATTGGGAGATATGGCAGCAACTTTACAGACTAAAAAAGATCAGATCAATGCCAATTTACAGGCAAATGGTACATCCATTGAAAATGCACAGGCTACGATCGAATCATTAAAGAGCGCACAGTCAAATCTGATGAACGGAATTTCCATGTACAGTGCAGATGCTACAGGTGCAACAGCAATTTTTACGCAGGTGGGGCAGGCACTTGGCGGTGTTTCAATCAACAGTGTAAATGATGCAATGACTGTAGCGGTAAGCCTGTCAGACAAGATCGCAGCAATCGGTCAGGCTCAGGGAGCTGTTTCAGCTATCGATGAAGCAGCCAGTCAGATTTCTGATCCGACAACACAGGCACAGCTTACAGCACTTCAGGCTGGTGCGAAACAGGTGGCAGATGGAGCAGCGCAGGCATCCGGTGCAATCAGTACTATGGCTGGAAAAATGGATGATCTGACTAGTGGTTCTGGTCAGGTGGCACAGGGAGCAAGTGATCTTGCAACAGGAGCAGGAACCTTAAAGAAAGGAGCAAGTGATCTTGCAACAGGAGCAGGTCAGGTGGCAGATGGAGCAACGACTCTGCACAAAGGAGCGTCTGATCTGTCTGACGGTTTAAATACTTTAGACGGTGGTATCGGACAGTTGAAAGAGAAAGCCGGATCACTTGCAACAGGAGCTGAGCAGTTAAAGAGCGGCACAGACCAGCTTGCAAGCGGGGCATCCACACTTGTTTCTAATAATGAAAAATTAAACGATGGTGCAGGCACTTTAAGTGATGGTACGGATGCGATCATTGATGGTGTGGGAGAACTTTCTGACGGAGCACATCAGCTTGCAGATGGAATCACTGAGTTCAGCGAGGATGGAATCGATGAGATCATCAATTCCTACAATGGCGATATCGAGCCGCTTGTTGACCGTATCCAGGCTGTATTAGATGCCGGTGCTGATTACCAGACTTATACTGACATTGCAGATGGCGTGAACGGAAGTGTTAAATTTATTATCAAAACGGATGCGGTAAAAGCAGAAGACTAAAGAACCGCTTTTAGGAGGAGTAAGATGAATGCGTTGGAGAATCTGCTGATCATAGCAGGCATATCGCTGGATATATTTGCAGCCATGGAGTGTCAGGGATCACTGGTAGCAAAGATCGACAAAAAACAGCTTGTCAAACTGTGTGCACTGATTGCTGCATGGCAGATGGCAGCGCTGTTCGTCGGAAGCTACCTGTCAGGACTTTTGTACCGTAACACCATAACGCACAATGAAAAAGTGACCGGGTTTGTCATTGCAGCAGCCATCTTTTTCTGCCTGGGAGTGCGGCTGGTTGCAAAAGCCATAAAAAATGATCGCATTGTAGAGCACTGTGAACAGAAGCTTGGATGGAAACAGTTACTGGCGATTGCGGCAGTTACCAGCATTTATACCCTGCTGACCGGTATTGCATTTGGCTTTCTGGGAACAAATCTTCTTGTCATGCTCCTGATGATCGCAGGACTTACGATCGCGGTTGTTGTGACCGGTATCTATACCGGATATCACCTTGGATTTGAGCATAAGACAAAAGCATATATTGCGGGAGCAATTCTTCTGTGGATTGCAGGGATAGACGTTATTGTAAGACATATTTTGCGGTAGATAACAGATTGTACGCTTTTGTGCAATTTGACAGACCTAAAATTGAAAACCACCTTTTGACACCCGAATCTATGAAGAAAAGAAAATCCGGTTTCACACTGTCAGGTAAAAATCTGGCAGCGGAGAACCGGATTTTTTTGTACGTTGCAACAAGGTTTTTTCTTCGCTATAATGAAAAAAATGGAGGCAGAAAACAGATGAAGATTTTACTTACGGCGATCAATGCCAAATATATACATTCTAACCTTGCCGTGTATAATCTGCGTGCATATGCCGCACATTACGCAAAAGGCATGGCTGATTCCGATACAGTAGAGATCGGGGAATATACGATCAACAACCAGATGGAGGATATTTTAGAGGGAATCTACAAGGCGAAGCCGGATGTTCTTATGTTTTCCTGTTATATCTGGAATATTGCATTTGTGGAGGAACTGGCGGAAGAATTTCACAAGCTTCGCCCGGAAGTGCCGGTCTGGGTAGGAGGTCCGGAGGTTTCGTATGAGACGGAGAGTTTTTTGAGAGAACACCCGCAGATCACCGGTGTGATGATCGGGGAAGGGGAAAAGACATTCTGTGAGCTGGCGGAGTATTATGCCGGGGAAAGCCGGAGAGACAAAGAAAAGCAGAAAATACAGGAAACACAGAGGACAGGAGAGGGTAAAAGCACGGAGGAAAGATCGAAACCTGGAGAAATCCCAGGGATCGCATACCGGAACGGGGATGAGATCATCTTTACCGCACCGCGGGAAATGCTCGATTTGAGTGACATTCCATTCTGCTATGACAAGGCGGGCGATTTTAAAAACCGTATCATTTATTATGAGTCGAGCCGTGGCTGTCCGTTTTCCTGCAGTTACTGTCTTTCCTCTGTGGAAAAGCAGCTTCGCTTCCGGGATGCGGAGCTTGTGAAAAAGGAACTGCAGTTTTTTATTGACCGGGAAGTGCCGCAGGTAAAATTTGTGGACAGGACATTCAACTGTAATCATGCGCATGCAATGGAGATCTGGTCTTACATTAAGGAACATGATAACGGAATCACCAATTTCCATTTTGAGATCTCTGCAGATCTTTTGAGGGAAGAAGAACTTGCATTGATCGGAACGATGCGGCCGGGGCTGATCCAGTTAGAGATCGGTGTGCAGTCGACGAACGGGGCGACGATCAAAGAGATCCACCGCACCATGCAGTTAGAACGGTTAAAGGAAGTTGTGAAAGAAGTTCAGAAACATGAGAATATCCATGAGCATCTGGATCTGATCGCAGGACTCCCATTTGAAGATTATGACACGTTTGCAAAATCCTTTGATGAGATCTATGAACTCCGCCCAAACCAGCTCCAGCTTGGATTCTTAAAGGTGTTAAAGGGCTCTTATATGTATGAGCATGCGAAAGAATATGAGATCGAATACCACAGCAGACCGCCCTATGAAGTGCTGAAGACAAAGTGGCTTCCCTATGAGGATGTCTTAAAGATACGTCAGGTGGAAGAGATGCTGGAAGTGTATTATAACAGCGGGCAGTTTGAAATTACGATGAAGGTGCTCGGAGTTTTATTTAAGAGCGCATTTTTCATGTTTCAGGAGCTTGGAAAATATTATGAGAGAAACGGCTATTTTGGCATGAGCCACGCGAGGATCCGGCGCTCGGAGATCT
>OHGU01000349.1_pt1 | contig 10462 bp, 7 predicted proteins | sample 1567871 | NCBI WGS metagenome assembly OHGU01 (sample SAMEA3879595, study PRJEB24766) | human gut metagenome | biome: human-associated habitat; feature: feces | place: USA | collected 1985/1987 | reverse complement strand
CTTTTCGTTAACACCGACTACCAAGGAAGTGGCTCCGGGATTGTCGGTTGTTTCGTTGGAGAGCGTCTCATTCGCAAATGTTGCATAGGCTAGAGTGCCGGCAGCCGTGGCTTTAATAGAATTTGCGAGATCTACATTAAACCTCTCTGCTGCTTTGCCGTTAAATGCGACTTCGAGCTCACCGCGACGTTCCGCCGGAACGTCTCCGATGGCTACAAGCTTGTTGACTGCATCGCCGGCCAGCGCAGCGCTGTATGAGGCGTCGTCAAATGCGACAGTGCCCCACTGGAAAGCAACGCCTTCGGCCACGGAATCAATAACATTGCCTACCCCGGTCACAATCTGAGGATTGCTCGTGACTTCTACTTTGTCGTCCGGGTTAACCGCATCTAGGTTAAGTGTTGAATAATCCAGATCGGCAAAGACCTGATCCAACGTTGTGGACAGACGGCCGCCTTGCAAGTTAGTGGTCTTGTGACCGTCCATTGCAATGTGTTCGGTTCTCAGTGTTGCACCGCGATTGATATTCACGACAGAAGAACTATCCAGTGTTCCAACCGTAAACGTTGCTGCATCATTGGAACCGGAGCCTGCGCCAAGATTGTAGGTATTGCCGGAACCGAGGACAGTGTGCTCAATCGTTCCGCCGGTCAGATCAACTGTTGAATTGCTGAACCAACCCGAAGCACTCGAAAGACTGCCTGCCGTCTGGACGTATTTAACGTTAGCAGCTTCAAGGCTTCCGACATTGATTTGTCCGGCATTCGTAACGGTATCGTTGCCAAGACCCGCGCGTTTGAACACTATCAGACCGTCCCCGGTAATCGAGCCGGAATTGTTCAAAGTACCGCCGAAAGTAAATGTACCTGCATTTTTGATCGAGCCGGTATTAGTAATACCTAATCCGCTGCCGTCAACGAAAATGTCAGACACGCCGCCGAAAGCTTCGGCGCCTGTAGCATTGATAAATTCACCCGCAATCGTACCTGTACCGTAGTAGGCCAATCCGTTATTTGTCTTTGTTCCGCCTTCGGAAACCGTCAGATTCTTTAATTGCTCTGTTGCTCTGGCAACTGCTCTTGCGACGGCTCTGAGGCGCAACGGAGAAGCTGTGAACGTTTGCTGCGCGTTGTCTCCATTGATGAAATAGCCGCCGTCATTGACGATTAGTGAATCCGCTATGAGCGTGCCATTATTGGAAACGACACCGCCATCAAGAATCAACAGCTCGGCATCATCTCCTGAAAACTCTGCGACTGCACCCTGAGCGTTAGCAATCAGACCGGAAACTTGAGTTTTACCGGTTGCTTTAAGAGTGTAGGTATTGCCGATTGTGCCAATATCACCATCGCCGCGTGAACCAATGGCCGTGTTGAACAGACGGATTTCTCCCGGATTTTCAAGAGTGCCGAATACTGTTGAATTATCCAGCGCTTCCATGTAACCAAAATTCCGCAGTGTTCCGTTGACATTTACGGTATTCGCGATTAAAGAAGCACCCTGACTGTTTTGGAGGGTACCGTCCAGGTCCGCAGTTCCTACCAATTTGGCGTTTGCGTTATTGATGAATCTGCCGCCGAATTGTGTGATACCGTTGACCGTTAGCTTGCTGTTGTTGTGAACTTCAGCACCGTTCCAACCTGTCAAAGTACCAAGAACCGTTTCTCCATTGTTCTCTAAGACTGCTTTGTCTGTGAAGGTAGCGTTTTCGCTGTTGAAAACAGCATTTTTATCGACAGTGGTCTTTCCGCCTGAAGAATTAAGGTTCTTGACGAGGTAATCGCCGGCGGCAACCTTAAGTTCTCCCTTATCAGAGAGATGAACCTGTTCGGCCTGTCCTTGGTAGACAGAAGAGTCTTTAATTCCCAAGCTGCCAAGAATGAGCTTTGCTCCGTCACCAACCGCACTGATAATACGTTCGGCAAGAGTAAAGCGATTACCTGTACCGTCTGATTTGCCGCCGATAAGTGTTAGCTCTTTTCCGTCCTGGATGGTCGTGCCGGTTGCTTCATTGATGCCTGTGAACCCTGTGTTGTTTCGCAAACCGGAATCTCCGACAACGATTGCTCCGTTTTCGCCTTCAAGTTTGCGATCAACGAAAATAACATCGCGCAAGTGCTCTACGTTGTCATAAAGCTCATTGGTTTTTGCGACGGTTAATCTATCATCATGTGAAACGCCCGCTATCGTGCCTTGGAACTCAAGAGCTGTATTACCTCCAAACTTGTCTTTAAATGCCTTTATCAAATCATCGCGTTGCGTTTCAGTCAGATGCGCATTCGTGACAATGACTTTCCCGCCTGTGAACGAAGCGTGATTGGCAATCTCGTCAAGGACTTTTTGATTTTCAGGAACATACTTGCGGAAAAACTCAGTAAGTTGTTGGCGAACCTCCTGGGGCTGAGGCCTTCCAAGGTCAACGACATTCAGACCGTCTATGTGAGAATCTTCTATGGAAAACAGCTTTGAACGGTCGGCTTGAAGGGTGCCAGAGGAGACCAATCTTCCGTTGTTCCCCATGTTAAAGTCATTCAACCTCAACGTTCCAGAATTGTTCACAAGACCGTCAAGATTTAAATTATTGATCGAGAACTCACCGGCGAAAACTTTCAATGTTCCGTTATTGACAATGCTTACATTTGTTGCCGTTCCTCCGGAAGCCAAGCTGTTTGCACCGAAAATAAGCGTTCCGTGATCGGCGATAAATTCATTTCCAGCCAGTCTGGTACTTGCGTTATCTCCTAAGATAGCAAATGTCGCTCCGCTGTTAACAGTAATGGAACCGACATTTTCCACATTCTTTACACCGAAATTTTTACTAATATCTCCGGTTCCGATTACCTTATCCTGCCCCTCTCCATTCCAATTAAGTGTATGGAACAAATAGTCAGCTCGACGGTTTTCGTCGAAAACAGAATTGAGAACTGTACTTGTCCATCCATTCGATAAGTCCAAACTGTTATCCGTGGCGACATTCCCTGTAAACTGTACGTTTACCCCACTACCGTATTTATTTTTGATTGCGCTCGACGCCTGATCCCTAATTGATTGGGTATAGTCACCTTCTATCTTGAGCGTGGCATTTCCAATTTGGATTTTGTCTGACATGGGACGAAATGCGCCCAAGGAAGCCTTAGTTCCTGCAGCATACGAAATGGCGTTTAACGATGCAAGGGTATTGAGATCTTTAACAGAAAGGTTTGCAGCTTTCGCGGGATTTAACGTGAGCAAACCGTTTGTGGTTACCTCGCCACCGTTAATGATTACCTTACCGTCGCCCGTAATGTCATCTATATTGGAGGAGCCGGAATTTTGAATGTAATTGCAACCAGGACAAAGATTAATGCTTCCCGCAATCAGCGATCCACCGTTATTAACCAAGTTGCTTACTCCGTTTTTGGTTTGCGGATCTGATGTATCTGTGCCAGCATAGGCATACGTCCAGCCGCCGTCACCTCCTTGACCCGACATATGGTAGCCGATACCCAAATAGGTTAATTTAGTCACAGCAGATGCTGTGTTTGAGGAAAGAGTTAAGTTGTTTGCAACTAGACTAGAGCCCGCGGAGATAGTTGACTGAAGATCAGCGTTAACGGATGAGCCTCCTGCTGAATTGCTCCAATAGTTGAAAAACTCATTTTCCCCGACCCTTCGGCCGTTTACATAGTAGCCGGTACTAAACGGAGTTCTAAGATGAGGGTCATAGCTATAATCAATTTTGGAAGGGTCGCTGCCCTGGTACTGACGAGGATCAGAAGAATAACCAATCGAGTTCGGAGTTCTTATGGTTACTTCTTTAGTCCCCAAATTACCGCCAATCACCACCTGACCGTAATTTCCTGAAACCGCTTGAGACTGTGTAACTGTTATATCCGTGGCTCCGGCGTTATTTCCGACAGCAGTTAGAAAGGCAACTGTGCCAATTATCACGCCCGCTTTTGAGCTTTGGCTCGCTGCTGTCATCGCTTCGGAAACAGCCACAAAGCATCCTCGGCTTCGATTCCAAATCTTCTTGTAGATTTTGTTCATATGTTTTTTCTCCTAGGAAAAAAGAAACTCAAACGTTTCGATCAGCACCGTCCCTCAACGGCGCTGGTGGAAACGTTCGAGGATTGGAGAAAAAACTTGTCTTTAAATGCCTTTTTCAGATCGTCAGCTTGTGTTTGAGTGAGTTCCACTCCAGTGACAACCACTTTTCCACCCGTAAACGAGGCATGATTAATTAGCTTCTGAGCAATTGAACCGGGCGCATATTTAGTGAAGAAATCATTCAAACTGGATTTAACTTCTTGCGGTAAAACCGAATTCAATCCTACATAATGAAGTTCTTGTTGAGCAGTCGTCCCTAATGAATCAAAGACGTTAAATGCGTTGTTGGTTTGGACAATTCCGCCGCTTACTGCCAAAACGCCGGAAGGGCCGAAAGACCACACCCCGTCATGTGTGTTGAGCGTCCCGGAAGTATTTAACTTATCCGTGAAATTAACTGCACCATAACTATTGATAGTCCCGTAGTTAGTGGTTTTGGCAATTGTTGCATTGCCGTTGAAGTTTGCAGTACGGTAATTGTTGAGATTCTTGTACCAGCCGCCGTTGACAGTTAAAGTTCCTCGGTTGTTGATGTTTCCGCCTTCAAAGTTCGATGTAGAAGCCCCGAGACCGGAAGCGATATTGACGACGATAGCTCCCGAAACTTTAGAAGCATTAAATGAACCGCCGTTATAGTTATAGGTGCCGCTGCCTGTTAACTTAGAGGAAAAGTTTCCGCCGGTTTGCGTCACAGTTCCGTTGTTAATAAGGCTCCCGTTTCCGGCATTGACATTCCCGCCCTGCAAATTAAATGAACCGGTATTTATCCAATTACCATATGGATTGATAGTACCCCCGGTCATGTAAGTATTGCTGCGGGTTTGAAGATTGTTGTGGACGTCAACGCGTGAATTTCCATCGATATGGAAGGGTCCGTCAAAAACCATCCCGGAGCCGTTGACAGAAAGAACGCTGTTGCCTTCTTGGACAAAGGTTGTGTTAGAGAAGCCTCTTCCATTGATAGTTATGGACGAAGAGTCCTTCAACCTAAATTCTGTAAGGTTATTGCTTTTGTCAGTTCCGCCTCGGGTAAGGTTGCCGATTTCGTCGTAGTCACCGATATAAAGAGAGCCGGTGCTATTAACCAGAATGGAATTTGATCTGTCCCAAGTAAAATGCCCTAAATCTTCACTGTGCCATGAATGAAGTAATAGATTTCCGTTTACTGTAGTAACGGTGTTGTCTGGCCCGATATTAAAAGATGCTTTTCCTCGAACGGACCAAGAAACATTGGAACCCGCACCAACGGTGTAATTGCCGTGCAGATTTAATGAATAATCCTGTTCGGCATAGTCTAGGTTCTGTCCAGCTGTTGATTCCCCTGCATAAATATGCTTATAAATGGCGTATGAAGGCGTCGATGCAAGAGCTAGTGCTAGACCGACTGTGATAACTGCCGCTTTTCCAGCGTTCTGGCTTGCAGCCGTCATGGCTTCGGAAACAGCGACAAAGCACCCCCGTTTCCGATTCCAGACTTTTTTAAAGATTTTGTTCATAGATCCTCCTCGGGTTGTGCTATTTATTTGGTCTGAGCCGTCTGTGCCGGTTCTTTTTCAGCCGGCGTAAAAATGAGAGGGACAGCATCGAAAGCGACTACTTCTTTGATGCGAACCCAGCTAAAGCCCCGAATGCCCTGGAACGTAAAAACTTTCTCTTGGGACTCGGGGTCTGCCAAGACACCTTGGAAAGCGGCAATCTGCGGGTTGATCTGTTGCGATTCTTCAGCTTTAAGATCAATGGCCAGATTTGTTCCGTTCTTGAGATGGATAGTTACTCGTTGAATGTGAATTACTTCTGCCATGTTTTCCTCCTATAGGATTTGTCATTGGTTTAAGAAAAGGTTTTCAAAACTCAAAAGCCTTTTCGTAAACCGAGGGGAGGAAAAATGGGCGCAGAATTCCTAGGCTTCCGCTTTTCGGGAAACCGTCTTCTCGGGATTTTTTTGTTGTTCATAACGATTTCTTCACAAATCTTGGCAGGACAGTTGCTCACGTTATGAACGAAAGAAATACGATCACCGCTCTTTCGTGCGGGGCAGGACAAGTTAAAATTCGATTGACCCGAGGGCTTCTTTGTCCTGCCAAGGAAGAAGCCGTCCACTCGTTAAAGTGGCCGTGAGCTCTCGGGTCTAAACTTTTACGTGGTCATCTTCGGCTCCACCTCCCGCTCGATCCAGCTTTGAAGCTCGCCTAAATGCTCGGAACGCATTTTTTGGATTTGTTTTCCGCATTTGATCGTGGCTTCGTAGAGGCAGATCTTCTTCATGCCCGTAAGTCCGGGCTCTTTTCTGTCACTGACGACACTCAGTGAAACGTTGGGATATTCTTTGTTGTTGATTCTCATAATTTCTCCCAGCTGGCGGCTAAAAAAGGAATAGAAAACAGCGCCGCTGCCGTATGACAGCACTTCCGAAAAAAATCCCCAAGGAAATCTATGTTCCGACCGAGGGAACGATAAAAGCAGAATTTTTTGGTCGTTTTGCAGGCGCGAAAGTGTCTTTCCGGCAGATAACTCATCTGTAACCCGGGGGGATGGGTGGAACTTTCCATTCGGAAAGACACGGAGAATCCGAGTCAATAAATCTTCGATGCAAACCGCGAAGCCGAACAATGTCTTTGTTCTGTCAGTCATAAGCGACCTCCGCTTCCGTCAGAAAAGCCCGCGAAACTCAACATGAAGAAGATCACGGCTGTCAAAACCATGAGCGGAGAAATGAAGTTGATGTTTTCTCTGGATTCGGAAAAAAGCGAAAGCGTTCCGACGGCCAGACAACAGAAGCCGACCAGAAACAGAAATCCGCTGACCTCCTTCAAAAACATTATTTATTCTCCGTTGGGTTTTTATTGGTTTACATCTTGTTTCTATTTTAGCGATAATTATTCATCTTTTTAAGTTGTTTTAATCAATGGAATTACCTATTTTAAAATTTTTACATTTTGGGTGATTCAAAATTCTAATTAAGGGGTAATACTTATTACCTTTGTATCCCAATGATTTTTCAGTGTTTTTGATTTCAGATTGGTTAGGAGCGCAAATCGGGGTAAGTTTTTCCGTTTCGGAGAAAAGGTGTCTATCCCTGCTCTTACGGATGTACTGAAAAGGTTTACCGAAAACCGAGCTTTTTCAGGAAAGGACTTATCGCCTCAACAAAGTCGGGATGGCTCAGTTTTTCAATGAGCCATTTTTTATAAACCGCCGGATTATTTACATCGAGGTTCAAGGGAATCAGTCGGTTTTTTCTCAGATATTCATAGAATTGTGAAACCGTAAAACCGGAATTTTCCAGCTTCCGCGAGCCGTTGTTGCCGGAGAGCCAATCGCTCACCATGTCCAACTGAGCTTCCGTCAAGACTAGTTTTTTCTTGGAAATCTTGTCGGGTTTCCCGGCACCAAAAAACAAGTAATCAAAATCTGATTCGGGCAGATCTCCTTTTTTGGATTCCATGTTGAACTTCAGAGCGGTAACTTTCCTGCCCTCCTTTGTTTTGTTGTCGTTTTCATAAGAAATCGTGAACCGCGTGTGAGGGCTTTCATTGATTTCTTTGGTACTGAGATCCAAGACGCGTCTCTTGAAATCTTTAAGGACGGGATATGAGCCTTCATTGCAGCCAAGCGCCCAGCGCAAATCGTCGATCTTTATCGTCTCAGTCCATTTGTTTTTGGGCAAGCCTGTTGCTTTGTCCTTCATCTGGATCATGAGTCTCAGGTAAAGAGAAGACGAGTAGTTGCTTGAGAAGCCTTTAAGCTCTCTGGGCAGAAACAGAATGAAGTTTCTGAGGATACTTACGTGCTGAAGAAAGTCGTAAGAAAACCTCAGTCCGATCATTTGCTTTTTTTCGTCGAAGGTGCAGGACTGAAAGATTCTGAATTTCTTTTTCCAGCCCGGTTTGTCGTCAAAATCGGTAAGTTCAATACTGCGCTCGTAAGCCTCATTAGCCGCTTTCTTGATCAACGCATAGGAGTTGTTTGAATTTCCTCCCATTTGCTTCACGTCTTCAAGAGTGAGCCAAATCTCCTGACTTTCGCTGACCTCCTCCTCGAAGTTGATTTTCGCAAGCGCCAAAACGATGATTCTTGTCTCGAAAACGCTCAACTGTTTCGAGGAGCGCACGAACATATTCGAAAGCTTGACTTGGTAAGCAAGTTCCTTCGGAGAAAGCTCGGCAGGAGGCTTTGTATTGATCTTTCCCATAGTTGGCAAACCTCAAAAAAAGACAAGCCTTCTCGGGTTTTCGACCCGGTTGGAGAACATCCAGTCGTTAACGTCGCAAACGCAATACTGAGGAACGGAAGCAAAAGCCTTGACGCCTTTGGGAAAGCCGTTTCCTCTTTTGACAAGAAGCTCCATAACGGGCGCGGTGATACCGATATAACGCGCAAGCGTTGCTTTTTTCATCAGGATGGGGATGTTGACTATGGCCTTAACGTGGATCTCGTTTTCCACTTTGGCGATGTAGTCTTCGGCACGCCGATTTCGTTTGTTTCTTTTCAGCCAATAGGCCACTTCAGAAACATTCCAAACTCTGATGACACGGCTGATTCTGGTCGGCTTCGGAAAGTCCGCACACCGGATATATTCCAGAAATTGCTCTCTTTCGAGGCAAAAGACGTAACACAGGGCCGAGGCCCTGAGCCATCCGCAGTGGTATTGGCTTCGGTATTCAGGGACATAACAATCGGCGCTCTTTCCGAAATCAAATGAACTTTCAGCCATGTCGTTACGTTTATTTTTATAAATCAATTGATTTTAACAATTATAAATCACAATTTATTTCCGTAACATTCGGATTACGTGTTCGAATCTCTGTTTAGGCACCAATTTTTCTTTATTATTCAATATGTTGTAATGGCGAATCTGTTGAAAATCCGCTGAACATTCACTTCCTTATCGGCTAATATGGAACGCACCAACGGATGAGAAATCCGTTTTTTTATTCATGTATTTCCATTGACAGTTATGAAAAAGTTTGATGTCGGTCACTATTCGGTTTCAGAGGGCAAGCCGGACGAGGATCTTTCCGATCCGGACAAACAGAGATCTTTTGAAGCCGAAGCGCTGGTTGAATGCCTGGAAAGAGCAAAGTCTTCTCTTTCCGGAATTTCTCAATCCGCAAAGCAACTTTTCTCCGATGACGCCGGCACGCTGCTTGCCACGGAGAGAATGGACATTTCCTCGCTTGATTTGGAAAACTTGAAGAACGCTTCGAACGAGAAGAATTTTTATTTTCCTCTTTTGAGCGCCGACCTCAGGAAAAAAGAATTCGCTTCCGTTGAAATTCGCCGCGACAAAAAACTTATTCTGGACAGCATTAAGCAGGACCTTGTGGAGCTCGCGATCCGTCTGTCCGAAGTCAGTCCGATTCTGTCGGAACTAATGACGGGCATACCTTCTTCGATTTCGGAATCTCTGAAACTTCTTTCGAATTCCCAACGAAGAGACTGGCTCTCAGAGAACTCTTTTTCTCTCAAAGTCCATCCTCTGGTAAAGCTGATCGAATTTAAGGATAAAAACTCATTTTTCAATTATCTCTTCCAATACATTTCGCTTAATTCGAAGACTCAGTACAAGCCCCTCTCTTCTGTGGGCGAAAGTCTTGAGATCTTCCAGTCAAACGTCTTAAATACCAATTATGCGGATCCGGATGATTCCTTCTTCAGAAGAAGAGACATTGAAAACGGCCTGCTGAATTTCGGCGTAGACAGAAACCTTGTGGCCGATGCGACAAATTTTTGGAAGCTTCGTGTCCTTGCCGCGCCCGTTCGGGAAAAAGCAAGCAAAGCGGATTTTTCAAAGATTGACGGGGCCAATCCCGAAGCCGAAGCGACTTATCGGATCTTTCTTGCCCTCTACAACCTGTTGTCGTCTTCGAAAATCAATAAATTCACAGACATCAGGGCCTTTGCAACAGCTCTTAGCTTCATAAAAATCTTGGCCGAAAACACCGACCGGTGGACGCAGTGGAGTCCCGTAAAAATAGACCCAACAGCGGCCTTTACGATTTTGACTTATCAGACCTTTAATTGGTTTTACGACAGAGTTGCGCTGAACATATTCGACCGAGCGGAAGTTGATGAAACTTCTTACACCAAATTCTGTCGTCTGAAAGCCTTTAAGTACCCGCTTGCTTTCGCCGTGCTGACCAAATGTCCGGCGTGCGGAAACGACTTTCTGGCTACCAACACAATCAATTATTTCCGAGTCTGCCCGATTTGTGACAGTAAAGTTCTCATTTGATTAAGCACGGAAAGAGGTCCAACTTCCTCCTTGGCAGCCCTACGCTCGAAGAGCGTTTTGAAAATCAAAAAAATTTTTTTTGTTTTTTAGGTCTGTTTTTTTGATGAGTTATTAACAATTTCTCCTTCAATTCATTCT
>OHGU01000332.1_pt1 | contig 10993 bp, 8 predicted proteins | sample 1567871 | NCBI WGS metagenome assembly OHGU01 (sample SAMEA3879595, study PRJEB24766) | human gut metagenome | biome: human-associated habitat; feature: feces | place: USA | collected 1985/1987 | reverse complement strand
AAGGTACTCACAGCCACGGACAACATGAGTAATGCCCATTGTGTGGTCGTCGATAACATTTGCAAAGTTGTATGTCGGGTAGCCGTCTGTTTTAATAAGAATCTGATCCTGCAACTCTGTATTTTCAACGGTGATTTCACCGAAAACAGCGTCGGTAAACGATGTACTGCCCTCAATCGGCATTTTCTGACGAATTACATAAGGAACGCCCTCGGCAAGGAGTCTGTCGATTTCTTCCTGCGGAAGATCACGGCAATGTCTGTCATAGCCGCCGCCGACTGTTTCGTTCTGGATTTTTTCAAGGCGCTCTTTTGAGCAGAAGCAACGGTAAGCCTTGCCCTCTTTTATAAGCTGTTCGGCGTAAGGAAGATACATATCTTTTCTCTCTGACTGAACATAAGGGCCAAAGTCGCCGCCGAGGTCAGGACCTTCGTCGTGTTGAAGTCCTGCAAGTTTTAAAGTATTATAAATAACATCAACCGCACCGTCAACAATTCTTTCACGGTCGGTATCTTCGATTCTCAAAATAAATTTGCCGTTTTGGGATTTTGCAACAAGGTACTCGTAAAGAGCGGTACGCAGGTTGCCGACATGCATAAATCCTGTAGGACTTGGAGCATATCTTGTACGAACTGTAAGCTCAGGCATAGTTTTACCCTCTCTCTATAAAAATTAGCTTTATTCTTTATTATATCAATAATGGCGGTACTTTTCAATATTTTTAACCGCTTTTTTTGGTTGATGCATAAAAGTTATGTGTGTGGACAATGCACGCTGACAGTTAAAAATTATACAGCCTTACTTAATATCTCGCAAAAACTCAATATTCTCATACGAATGTTCAACTTCTTTTGAGTACAAGCCGATTATTCTGTGTCTGTCATCAGCAGTCAAGCTGCCCTTTTCGGCAAATTTATACATCTGCAAAATATATGCCGATTTAACCGCAAGTGCCGTTAAATCAAAACATTCCGTAACATCATAGCTGTCTATTGAGTTCAAAAAATATCTGAAAATATAGTAATAAATCAGGTTTTTATACTCATATTCGTAATTGCGTATGTATTCTCTGAATTTCAGAATATCGTCTTTATTCGGCTTATATTTGCTTGCGCCCGTAAGCAGATGTTTCCATTCGGCGGTCATTATGTCAAGCTGTAACAGCAAATTTACAGTTTGACCGTACTCTTTTATAAAACTATCCTCTGTAATCACAGCGGATTTGTAACAGATTCCGTCAAATTCGGACTGAACCTTTAAGCAAATTTGATATATGCCGTTCAGGCAATCGAATATATCGTTATCCGTATTTTTCAGTACCGCAAATATTTTTTGCCTTGCACCCAATAACAATTGCATTACCGAAAAATCATAATCGCACGGCTCGGCATCTTCTCTGTTGTCTGCGGTAATTATTTTATCCATTGCACCGTTTTTCAGCATTAATCTTAGTGCTTCGGGACAGGCAAGCGAGAGTATTTTTTCCTGAAATTGCGAATAATCGAGCGTTATCCTCGGAAATCTTTTGCAGGTTTCGCAAAGTGCGTTTTCGCCGAGGTTTATATAAATATCGCACAACATATTCTTATTCCAAAATGGACAACGGCTATTGTCAAGAGTAAAAATCCTGTCGCCGTCTGAATCTATCGTCATAACATTTCTCAGTTTTTCGCCAATTTTGCCCTCGGCGTTTTTATACTTTAAATAGCTGTCATCATCAACCACAACATCCCATTCTTTGCAGCAGCTGTCGGGACATTTATTTGCAATACATTTAAAATCCCTGTAAAATTCGTGGTAAGCAATTTTCATAGTGTACCTCTCGCATTTATTTTTAGTTCTATTCTATGTTGGAGTAATATTAATAATGGTTTAGCACACTTTCGGTCGGGCAAAAAAAGTAACAAAAATCCTAAACTTTCCGTCCCGAAGTTAAAATTCATAAAACTAAACTTTGTGTGTTAAGCCACAATTTACCCAACTTTTTGATAAAGAACCCAATTTTTCAACATCAGCATAATAAAATGTTAAAAACTCCCGACCGTAACTACTGTTAAAGTCGGGAGTAAAAATTACATCTCAGTGATTATTTCGTTTACTGTCTTTCCCGGAGGAATCATTGGAAGTACATTCTGATCGGGACTGATTCTGCAATCAACGAGTACAGGTTTATTAAGAGCAAATGCCTTTTCAAGTACAGGCTTAATATCTTCTTTTGTGTTAATTCTCATACCGTCAATACCAAAGGCATTGGCAAGTGCGACAAAGTCGGTTGCACGGTGCGGGTCGGTCTGTGAGAAACGGTTGCCGTAAAACAACTTCTGCCACTGACGAACCATACCGAGAACGGTGTTGTTCATAACAAGGATTACAACAGGCAAGTCGTATGATTTCATAGTAACAAGCTCGTTTAAGTTCATATGAAAACTTCCGTCGCCCGTAACAAGTACAACTCGCTTGTCGGGATAAGCTGTTTGTGCGCCGATTGCTGCGCCCATACCAAAGCCCATTGTGCCAAGTCCGCCCGAAGTAAGGAGTGTGCGTGGTGTTTGTGCTTTATTGAACTGCGCAACCCACATCTGATGCTGTCCTACGTCCGTCACATAGACAGCCTCTCTAAAGGTACGGTTTACATGCTCAAATACCATCTGCGGTGTCATGCCACAGTCCCTGCGCATCTCAAGCGGATTTTTCTTATCCCACTCTGCGATTTCCTTCTGCCACTGCTCGGTATCTTTCGATTCCGCCCATTCAAGCAGCTTTTCTAATGCCAGATTCGCATCCGATACAACCGGAACATCCACAACGACATTTCTGGAGATTGATGCCGTATCCACATCGATATGTACGATCTTCGCCTTCGGTGCAAATTCATTCAGATCTCCTGTAATACGGTCGTTAAATCTTGTTCCGATAGAAAAAAGCACATCACATTTGCTGACTGCCATATTTGCTGCGTATTTTCCATGCATACCGCTGTTTCCTACATAGAGCGGATGACTCGTCGGGATCGCACCTTTCCCCATGATCGTTGTGACCACCGGGATCTGCATCTTCTCTGCCAATGCGAGCAGTTTGTCATTCGCATGTGCGATATTGATACCTCCTCCGGCAAGGATCAGCGGTTTCTTTGCGGTGCGGAGCAGTTTATACGCTTTTTTCAACTGTCCGATATGTACCGACTCATTCGGCTTATAACCGCGGATCTGGATGTTCGACGGATACTCCGCCGGTCCTGCTGCCGTCTGGATATCCTTCGGAATATCGATCAGTACCGGTCCCGGCTTGCCGGTGGATGCGATATAAAATGCCATCTTGATGATACGTCCCAAATCTTCCCGTCTGCGCACGGTCACACCGTATTTTGTGACACTTCTTGTCATTCCGACAATATCTACTTCCTGGAATGCATCATTTCCTATTAAAGACAGTGGAACCTGTCCCGTAAAGCATACCAGTGGAATACTGTCATAATGCGCATCCGCAAGACCTGTAATGATATTGGTCGCACCCGGCCCACTCGTCACTAAGCACACGCCGACTTTTCCGGTAGATTTCGCGTATCCTTCTGCCGCATGGATCAGTCCCTGTTCATGTCTTGGCAGTACGACGTCAATACTATCCTGTTTATATAATTCATCGAAAAGATCCGTCACAGTACCGCCCGGATAACCGAAAATGGTATCCACGCCCTCTTCCTGCAGCGCTTTTACAAATAATTTTCTGCCTGTTATATCCATATCGTCCTCCCAAAAACCAAGGTATTTTTTCTTTCAAAAAACTATATCCCATCTCACTGGGAAATGCAATGATTTTATTTATCCAATCAACCCGACTGATTTTAAGATAAAGATCCATCCGGTCAGCGTAAATGCCGCTAATAACGTTGTCGTCACGATCACACTCGCCGTCAGCACACCGTCGTTGTTCATGCTCTTTGCCATGATATAACAGCTCGGCGTTGTCGGGGATGCAAGCATGATCAGAATTGCGATCATTTTCTCCCCACCAAATCCCATCCAGACTGCGACCGGAAGGAAAATGAGCGGCTGGATCACTAACTTGATCAGAGATGCCGCGATCGTCGGCTTGATCTTCGCAAGTGCCTTTCTGCCCTCAAATCCGGCTCCGATCGTGATCAGTGCAAGCGGTGTAGCCATCTGCGCCACACTGTTGACCGTCTTATTGATAATCGTTGGAAATTCGATTCCTAAAAGTCCGACGATCAATCCTGCTAAAATGCCAAGAATGATCGGGTTTTTGGCGATTCCGATACATGCCTCTTTGATTTTTTGTTTTCCATCCACCCCGCTTGCATTTTCTCCCTCAAAGGTCAGCACGATCACGGAAAAAATATTATAAAGCGGCACCGCACTGACGATCATAAGCGGCCCCATCGCCGAGGTTCCATAGATATTCTGGATAAAGGCAAGTCCCATCACCGCCGCACTGCTGCGGAACGATGCCTGCACAAAAGCTCCCCGCATAGTCTGATCCTTTAAAAACAGCTTCACGCCACCCCAGATCAGCCAGAAACACGCGGTACTGACAAGCGCACAAAACAATACATATTTTAAATCGAATACTGCCCTGATATCCACGCCCGCAATATCACGGAACAGCATAAACGGCAGTGTTACCTTAAAATTAAAACGGTTTGCCACCGTGACAAAATTGTCGTTTAACATACCGATCTGTTTTAAAAAATAGCCGATGACCATCACTAAAAAAATCGGAAACGTCACATTGATACTGTAAATAAAATTTTCCATCTTTGCTGCACTGCTTTCTGTTTACGTTTACTTATTTTCTGACTCTCTCATACCGGTAAAAATAATACTCAAGATCAAAATACGTCTGTTCCTCACTGTCTGCCGTTATCTCCCATGCCGGATCTGCATCCAGATCCGGGAAATGTGCATCCGCATCGTATGCAAAATCGATTTTTGTGACATGCGCCACATCACATTCATCGATGAGCTGGCGATAAACAGATTCCCCGCCGATCACATAAATATCTTCGCTGTTATACTTTTCTAACTCTTCATGTAATTCTTCCATATCATGCACGATCAGCGCTCCCGGAACCCGGAACTTTTTATCATGTGTCAGCACAATATTCGTCCGTCCCATTAAAGGCAGTCCATTTGGAAATGTCTCCGATGTCTTTCGTCCCATCACAACCACTTTGCCCATCGTCGTCTCACGGAAAAACTTCTGATCTGCCGGAATCCGCACCAGCAATTCATTTTTATTACCGATCGCCCAGTTTTCATCTGCCGCTACAATTAAATTCATAAAAATCCTCATTTCTGAGCAACTTATTGCGAAGAGGCGACGAGAATCTTAAATTCTCGGAGGCATGTTTTTTTATGCCTTGCCATCAAAGCTATTTGTTTTTGCTCAGAAACAAATAGCCGTGTGAAAGATCTTTTTTTCACACGATTCTCCATCCTGATCACTGCACTGCTTTTCAAGCATCATGCTCTTATCCCGCGCACAGTTTCTTCTCTCTCAAACTCTCATTTTACCCAATTTCCACGAAAATGACAAGGTGTATTTCTATTGCTTTTTCTAACAGAATGGGGTATATTATCATTATGTTTATTTGATTTTTATCCATGCTGGGCATGTGAATAATAAAACGGAGGATGATTATGAGTCAGGCAAAAGTTGACCGCTATAAAGAAGAGAAAGCAAACCGCAAAAAGATTCTTGCAAAAGAAAAAAGAAAACGTATCGCAGGCACCATCTGTGGATGGTTAATTGCATTACTTATCGTCGGATGGGCAGGATACTCCGGTTATAACGCTTACGAAAAGAGCAGACCGATCAAAACGATCTATGCTGATCTTGACGCTATCAATAATTACATGGATACGCTCAGCACAGAAGAATAACTTTTTTACACAAAAAGGTTCCGGTACATCCGGAACCTTTTTTGATTCTTGACAACACACAGTTCTCAAACCTCTCATTCTTTGATTTTAAACTGTGTTAATCTGCCTCTCCCTCTGCGATCTCCGCTTTCGCAAGCGCATTTTCAATCGCATTTAAAAGTACGATCGATGTATACTGATTATCCGTATGATATGTAATCCCTTCCGTCGACTGCTGTTTTATCACCTGTTCACTGACATTTTCCAATGCCGGCTCCATAAGCGGATACATTGTCGCCACTGTTTCATCCAGACTGACCAGGGAAATGGATTGTATACGGTTTTCATCTACAATGACCTGTACATCGGCTGACTGGCTGCCCATCATTACCGACGAAGTGTATACGCCTGCCGTATACTGCATCGTTGGCTCTGCATCGCCCTTCTGTTTTTTTGGTAAAAACATGAAAAGCAGCAATATGACCAGTACGATCCCAAGTCCGACAAATATCGCTGTATAGATAACCTCCTTCATATGAAGGACCACGATCCTCGTCTTTGCGCTCACCCTGTACCTCCATGGTATCGATTGTTATATTGTATGAGTGCAAAGCATATTACATGCACGCTTCTTTTAAACATTCTTCATATTCTTTTACCGGCAGTGGACGCGAAAAATAGTATCCCTGAATATCATCACAGTCCAGATTGCACAAAAACATCAGCTGCTCTACCGTCTCAACACCCTCTGCCGTAATTTCCATGCCAAAACTCTGTGCCAGCTTTGTAATTGAATTTAACAATTTCTCTCCGTTATCGTCCCCTATGTAATCGACAAGACTTTTATCCAGCTTGATCGTATCGAAATGCATACGGTTTAAAGCTGCAAGGGATGAATATCCACTTCCGAAATCGTCCAGAAGTATCTTAAATCCTGCCGTGTGAAACTGCTCTAACAGATTAAATATTTCATTATTATCAATCGTTGCACTTTCTGTAATCTCCAGCTGAATGTATTTCGAATCAAGGTCAAACGACCGGATAATACTTTCATATTTTTCAACGACACTTGAATAATAGAGGCTGACACGCGAAATGTTTACCGAAACAGGAAGCATCTTCTGTCCCTGTTTCTGCCACTCTTTCTGCTGCCTGCACACAGCTCGGAATACATACTCATCGAGCCGGATGATATTTCCATTCCGTTCAAACAATGGAATAAACTTAAGCGGCGGAATCAGTGCTCCATCCGCCCTGCGCCATCGCACAAGAGCCTCCGCTCCCACAAGCTTTCTCGAATGTGCACTGTATTTTGGCTGATACCAGATTTCAAACTCTTCGTTTTCAAGCGCTGTTTCAAAATGTTCTTCTAATTCACGGTTTTCCTGAATACTCTCATGGTTCAGCTCATCATAAAATATATAATGCCTGTCACGCCTTCCTTTGATCTGATGCTTTGCCTGCACTGCATTTCCGTATAAAGGATCGATCTCATCTAATACGATCGTATGAAAAATTCCAAACACCGGGAAAAGATTTGGTATTTCCAGACGTTCCGGTATCTCTTCTATCTTTCTTATTACATGTTCCAGTCTTTGTTTGATGTTTTCCTGATTTTCATCCATCCAGAACAATATAAACCGGTCGGCATTGACATGCGCTGCCAGTTCATTTTCTCCCGTTTCGGTTTCAAAAATCTCCCATATGACACGCAGCACCTCATCACCTTTTTTGACTCCACAGGTGCTGTTGATCAGCTTAAAATCTGTCACATCCATAGCAATCAGCCATCCTACACCATCTTTTTTGCTTTTTGCCTTTTTCTTAAAAGCTGCAAAATTATCTCCTAATGTGACAGGATCCTGATATGCAAGCGACATAAGTTCTTTTTTACTTTGGCGCCAGGAGTAAATATACACCCCGACGCTGACCGATATGACAACCAGAATGATCACCATCAGACTGTTGATCGCATCCATGACCACCTGCATACGGCTTGTTAAAACGCTATCCTCTACTGCAGTGACCACATACCATGGTTCACCGCTCTCTTCTATTTTAAGTGGCATATAGTAATAAAGTGAGACTTCTTTCCGTTTTGGATCCAATCCATAGCCACTTTTTCCCTCTTTCATGTTACTGAGCATCAGGTCTCCTGCATAATCATCTCTTTCATCCTCAGAAACATCCGTATTAAAAATATTTCTCCCGATTCCCCATTCTTTACTGTTTCCGGAAGTTGCAACAATCGTACCGTCTATTTTTATGATGTAATTAAAAGCCTGTCCTTCAAATATCTCATTCTTCAGACATTCCTCAAACATCTCATATCCACAGGTTCCAAACAGAACACCTTTTATCGTTTTCTGATTTTTTTCATATACCGGTACACTGAATACATTTATGGTTTCATATGAAGTATCAATCCTGTCTTCAAATGCATCCGTCAAAAAGTTTTTTCCCTGCATCGACTGTTGGAAAAAATCTCTGTCAGACATATTCAGCCGATATCCATCCGTCGTTTTTGCTGTACCATCTGCCGCAATATATCCCATCCGTTTGAACTGGTAAGTCTCTACGAACCCCTGCATTTTATCAACAAAAATACTCTCATCTCCATCCGAAAGTTCCCTTGCCAGACTGTCAAGCAGACGAAAACGCGTACCTGCTTCTTTCTCCACAAGTATTTCATTCTGTTCAGCCACACCCTCGATACTGCTCATCAGCTGTTGCTGCAAACTGTTTCTGATCTGTCCAAAACATCCGAATAATGCTATTCCAAAAATCAGCAATATTACACATAAAACCGCAACATTGTGTATTCCTGTATTTTTTTATACATCCTGGCACCCCATAACTATTTCAAAGTCCTAATACAAATATTTTCCATGACCATTTTCCCATATTTTTTATTATAACACTCTTCATTTATGAGTGCCACCCTAAAAAAACGTTTTCAGCTGTCGATTTTTTCAAAAAATTATTGACAAATTGCTTTTCCCATAGTAAGATAGAACATGTGTCTGACAGACAGATACAAAACAATTTATGTATGCGCGAGTGGCTCAGTTGGTGGAGCACGACCTTGCCAAGGTCGGGGCCGCGGGTTCGAGTCCCGTCTCGCGCTCTTCTCTTAATGATGGGAAACTTTGGTTTACAAGGTTTTCCATTTTTTTTATTGCAATGTAAAAATTAATTACACTTTTTTACTGATCACACAGTGCTTCTTCAAAGCTTTCCTGCGAATTTGTGAGTGGGGTTTCCGTTTAAATTTACTCTGCTTTCACTCTGATCCACACATAACAGACATCCACCAGATGAACGGGCTAAATTTCCATCTTTCAAACCACTTTCACCCATTATTTTCTATTTTCAGCTTCTTCCTCTATCATTTTGGGCGAAACTCCTTCATTTCTGCTGTTTTCACCCTGACTTTTTGATTTTCGTGGGCTATTATAATGAAATCTCATCCTTTTTCACCCATTTTCTTGTATGTTAAATGAATTTCTATTATAAAATGGATGAAATCACCTCTATCTTCTATATATTTCGCCCATATTAAATTTTTATCTCATCCAAGAGCAAATAATAGAATGCGCGCTCCGTGAACATTCTATTATCATGAATAAGAAAAAAGATCCAGTAAAAACTGAATCTTTTTTCAATGCCGGCAATGGGACTTGAACCCATACGATGTTGCCACCGCCAGATTTTGAGTCTGGTGCGTCTGCCATTCCGCCACGCCGGCTGATGTGCGTAAAACTCCTGCAACAAAAAAGATTTTACCATAAAGAGATTGCGATTTCAAGGGAAAAATGAGTTTAATTTTCGGTTTTCATTTCGCAGCATCTTGACAATGCCGTGTAGATGGTGTTACTTTTACTTTGCATTGAAAAAATGACGCACATGCGAAGATGAGGAGAAAAACATGCAGGAATTAAAACCGATCAAAGAAGGAAAAGTTCGTGAGATTTATGACAACGGCAAAAGCCTGATTATGGTTGCCACAGACCGTATCAGCTGTTTTGATGTGATCTTACATAATGAGGTAACGAAAAAGGGAACCGTCCTGACTCAGATGTCCAAGTTCTGGTTCGATATGACACAGGATATTCTTCCTAACCACATGATTTCTGTAGATACCAAGGATATGCCGGAGTTTTTCCAGCAGGAGAAGTACGAAGGCAAATCCATGATGTGTAAAAAGCTTCAGATGCTTCCCATTGAGTGCATCGTGCGCGGCTATATCACCGGCAGTGGTTGGGCAAGCTACAAGGAAAACGGCACGGTATGCGGCATTCGTCTGCCGGAGGGCTTAAAAGAATCCGATAAGCTGCCTGAGCCTATTTACACTCCCTCCACCAAAGCGGAAATCGGCGATCACGACGAAAATATTTCCTTTGAGCAGAGCGTTACGCATCTGGAAAAATATTTCCCTGGCAGAGGGCAGGAGCTTGCAGAACAGCTTCGTGACAACACCATCGCCCTGTACAAGAAATGTGCAGAGTACGCACTGAGCAAGGGTATCATCATTGCGGATACCAAGTTTGAGTTTGGTCTGGACGAGGATGGCAACATGGTGATCGGCGATGAAATGCTGACACCAGACAGCTCCCGTTTCTGGCCTGCGGAAGGCTATGAACCCGGACATTCTCAGCCTTCTTTTGACAAGCAGTTTGCCCGCGACTGGCTCAAAGCCAACCCGGATAACGACTGGACACTGCCTCAGGAGATCGTAGACAAGACGATTGCAAAATATCTGCAGGCATATGAGATGCTGACCGGTAAGCAGCTGTAAACAGCTTAGGTATGCTTTACGAAATAGTGCGCACAGACAAACGACAGCACACAAACGAACGGAAATAGAAAGGATATGCTGGACATCCTGTTTTTTTCGTGCTATCCTTTTTACATGAAATTATTTCATTGGAGGATGCGTCAACTATGGCAAGAAGAAAGAAAAACATGACCTATGAAGAAGAACTGACCTACCTGGACAGCGAAATTTCCAAAACTGAGGAAACTTTAAAGGCACTCAAGACACGAAAAAAGGAACTTGCTAAAGTAAAAGAACAGGCTGATCTGCAGACTCTGTATGCAGCGATCAAGGAGTC
>OHGU01000325.1_pt1 | contig 11145 bp, 11 predicted proteins | sample 1567871 | NCBI WGS metagenome assembly OHGU01 (sample SAMEA3879595, study PRJEB24766) | human gut metagenome | biome: human-associated habitat; feature: feces | place: USA | collected 1985/1987 | reverse complement strand
CAGCAATTACATCTTTCTGGTAGATAAAGCCTACTTTTTGCTTAGATTTAAATATTTTATTCTCTATTTCAATGGAAGTCACTTTATCTGGATATAACGCTACCGCCATTGGATCTATTTTTTCAAAAAATAAAGTAAACCATGGACAAGGAATTATTTTTCCATTTTTCCACATATTAATTGGATTTGTTCCATGAAAATATATGTATGCATTCGATATCACAACAGCTTCTATTTCCTTCAATTTTTTTCTGTTCTTTTTGAATTTATGAAAAAATACTATTTCATCATGACGAATAATATATCCATCTCGAAAAAACTGAACAGAAAATGTCACTGCCAAAAACGCTTCTATTAAAAGCAAATCCACAAATAACAATGTTAGTTGCTCTTTTATATATTTATCATTAATTGCCTGTATACATCCACCAAAAACGAGAACAATACATGTATACACAATTAACCCTTTTTTTATATTGTACTTTTCCATAGAAATATGATATTTTTGTTTACTCTTTTGCATTTGTTCTCATAACCTCTCTGCATGCAATTTTTCAGTTTACCGGCTCTAATTATTCACAAATTTCCATTACTAAATAAGCAATGGATGCAATCATAAAACAAATGGACAATATAAAGTATTTGATTTTTTCTTTCATTTCTTCTTGTTTTTTCCACTCTGCAAAGCATTCCACTGTCGCAGCCACACATGCAAAAAATATTTGAAAAGCTCCCCAATAAAAGCATACAGTTGATGCTTTTGCATTAAGCAAATAGATAGAAAATAATGCCACACCAATTAGCATTTCATAACTCACACAAATAACCATGGAAAAAATTGTCGTTTGATTGTAAACTGCTACTGGAAATAAAAACAAATTCCTTATTTTCCCATTAATCACTATCCTTCTAAATCTCTCATCACAGTTTCTCACTCTACACGCTAAAATCATTCCAATTGTTGTAATTATTAACATAATAATATATCTATTTGGCATTACTTAATTTTTCTCCCTTGAATTTATACACCTTTATACTCTCTTTGAATATCGTCCAAATATTTATATAGATACTTAACAGGCTCTATATTAAAAGTCTTATTCACTATATAGCATAAAAAAATACACAAAGAATCTATTACTAAAGCCATACAAACAAATAATGCTTTCTCCGTAAAAACCATATCCTGACTAAAAAGTGCAACTATCCCCAACATCATTGCCAATACCGCAATTATAATATAACCTGTCATAAAGGAGATATAGAATGCTTGAGCAAATGTAATTTTTTTCTTAATATTTAAAGTATTACCATTACTCTCTATACTCCATTTTGCACTCTTTATATACCAATTCTCAGTTCCCTTACATAAATAAAGTATCTTCTTATTGTTTTTTTCTTCGTATATCATAAATCGCTCTTTTGCCACTTGCACTTTGCTGTTATTGGGAAGACTACTAAAATCTATTTTTCGCTCTGGTTTTCTCATTTCATCAACTGTATCATTCTCCTTTTCTGCAGCCACTTTCGCATCTGTTCCAATTTCTTCTATATGCTCTTTTCTGCTTGCCAACAGCATTTCCTGCACATTTATTAATTCGCTTTTTGAATTTGCTGTACATTCTAATATCGATATTTCTTTCCCTTTAAATTTGACTTGTACTCTATTACTTTTTTCTATAACAATTTCCAAATCTTCTTTTATACCAAAATTTTCTTTTCCATACTTATGATATGTAACAATTCCATTCTTAAAAATGAATAATTTCTGGTGTGCATACATTCCGTTAATGAATACCAGAACATACTCAACCCATACAGAAACTTTCCATATTTTCTCAACAGATTTTGTATATCCCCCTGTAAGGCAGCCTACCAATATAAGCAAACATACAGATGTTACAAATGCCTGTAGCAAAAGCAAAATTGAGTATTCCCTTCCCCATAAATAGATTTCGGTATACTCTTTCTTTTCCTTCACTCTTTTTGTTAATGTTCGTAACACCCTTTTTTCTATCATAACAAATAACATAATAATAATTACTATCCAGATAAATGCTATTTTTCCTTTATAATTCGAAAATATCACTCCCGTAAGCATAGCAGATTCTTTTGGCATTGCAGCTGACTTTTCTTTCAATATATTCGGTATCCATAGAATGTCCGGCATAATCACCTTTCCCAAAATGCCAATCATAATTATCCCGGATATTCCTCCAACCCACTTAGAAAAAATTCTGACTCCTCTTGGTGATACCTCTATCTCTTTTTGACTATTTCGAAAAGTTTGCACTTCAAATATAATTCCGCCATTGGCTTTACATAAAATTATTATCCATCCTAAAAGAGCAATCACTTCCATACAATAAATAACAAAAGCATAATGTGTTGCCATCTCCATTCATCCCCTTGCCGCTTGTCCTAATGTATTTGCATTTTTCTTTATCAGCGGGTAAACAATTCCATATGTTCTTTCTGTTTTTCTGATAAAGCATGCTCTTCATCCATTATACATATCTCCATATATTTCACTCTAAACATCCTTGTTCTTCTCCCTTGAATTCATTCCGCGCTATACTCCTGTTCCACATGCAATTTTATATACTCTGTCATTTTCATCAAAATAGAATGATGTTGAATAAAGACCATTTTGAACCGCATATTCATTTTCTTCTTCATTACTTAAAGTTTCCTTTAATCCATATGCCAGCATAACTTCTTTTTTTGATGAGCCTACCCCAATTTGCAGTATTCCAAATCGAATATCAGGATCCGTAATTCTAACACTTTCCATATAATTTCCAATAAAGGTATATTCTATATCTTCAAATTTAATATCCTCGCAATTTCCATATAGTTTTTCCCTGTTAACAGGCTCCCCATCTTTTTCTAAAATTTCCTGTTTGCTTTGACGGAAAAAATAATTAAAATCGTGTAATCCATATGTACCGTATTTCATTTTAAGAAATATAACTAATACTATAAAAATAAGAACAATAATACCTATAACTACCATCTTCCTTTTCCCCTTTCTTCTATTCATCACATTTTCCATCTAATTTACCCTCCTTATATCTAAGCTTTCCCATCGGTTCAAAAAACCATCTATTTTCTACCGATATTTTTATATAACTTTTCTGTATATTGGATAATCGATCTTCATATTCACCATATTTACTAAATGGTCTCGTCCATGTTGGACCAAATGCCACATTTCCGTCATATGCATAAACATCACCACTCACTATCTTAGATAATCCTGAAGCAATATTAGAACCTGCTATAAAGTATGTACTCAAATTTCCTGAATTGCAACCATATATATTCAAGGTTTCTATCTCTTTATATGATAAATCTGATATTCCTTTAATAGCTTTACCTGATTTATTTTTTCCCGAAATACTTAAAGCTTCTGTCTCTGTATTATCTATAAAAATAAATGTTGTTTCATTTGAATGAGTATATATTTCTACATCCTCAATATTTGCAATTCCATCTGGTGTCATTCCCATATGATTCCAACCATCTACGAAATCATTTGCATTTGCAATTGGTATCATTACGACATTTTTGCCTTCACTCTCTAACTGCTCTTTTTTCCAATTTGCCTGATCTGTAAAATCAGAATTCTCTCCAGTTGTATAAAAAATGTACGATACCGTCTCATCACATTTTAACATATCCATCAATGCCTTTATCACACCTGCATTCGGGTCCATACCATTCAAATCAACCAAATCCAACGGTCTGTTCCAGCAATAGCTATAATGGTTCATTGTATATGGTGCAGCAATATGCCCCTTTATAAAGTCTTCGCTGATAAATCTGCCAACTCCGGCATCATATCGTCTTGCCTGTGCAAAGTATAGTGCACCAACGCTGTCCATCTGATAACCGGTAAATCCGAAGCTTTGTAAAGAATCTTTAAAGATATCTTTTGCAGTCCGAATATCATTACCAAATTCGTCAAATCCGTAGACCTCCTCGCTTCTTCCATCTTCATCTGTAAGACGCATCGGACTTCCCAAATCATCCTGGAAATAGAAATGGTCTCTTCCATTCTCTTCCATTCCTGTGACATTACCATCCCAGAAATAAGTCTGGTCTAATCCATTTCCGGTTTTCTGTAAGAGGTTATGATACTGACGGGTAAGATCAAGTGTATAGCGGATGGTCTGAGTTACATCTGCATTTCCTGATGCAATAGTTTGACCCACACGATGCCCCAGACCATTGTACTGATAGTATGCCTTCGTGATTTCTCCGGCTGTCCGGTCAACAGAACTGCTCATCCGGTTCGCCGCATCAAATCCGTATGCTTTTAAAACCTCTTCTCCGCTTGTTACGGATAACAGGTTTCCTCTGTGGTCATAATTATAATTCCTGGTTCCGCCTGCATTTGTCTCCTGCATCAACTGGTTCTTTGTATTGTAATGATAGGTTGTTACAAGTTCCCCTGCTGCCTGGTACTCTGTCCTGGTATTTCTGTTTCCAAAGGCATCATAGCCATAGGTACGAAGGGTCTTTCCGTTACATGCTACGCTGGTCAGTCGATTCAATGCATCATAATCATAGGAAAAGTTTCCACTGTCCTCCGGCAGTCCCGGTCTCTCTTTTTCAGCCAAGACCTTATTTCCCATAACATCATAATCATAGTGATAACGCTCTGTAAAGTCTGCTCCGGTATGTAAAATCTCTTTGATTTTTCCTGCCCCATTGTAGCTATAGTCTGTACGATTTCCTCCCGGGAATTGCTTTCCAGTCAGTCTTCCAGCTTCATCGTAGCTATAGAGAATTGTTTTCTCCTGTGCATCATCTGAAAGGAGTTTTAAAGCCGACAACTGCATGGCTTCGTTATATTCGTATGCTGTCCTTCTTCCATCCGGATAACAAATTGCCGTTCTCTCACCCATACTGCCCCATTCATAGCCTACGGTTTTTCCATATGGGTCTGTAACAGAAGCAATGCGTCCTGCCTCATCCATGGCAATCTTAGTTGTACCAAGCCAATCTCTTACTTCTTCTAACTGGCGGATTGCATTATAAGTCAAAGATACTGTTCGTCCATCTGCATAACAGATTTCCTCTACCTGTCCATCTTTTCCGTAGTGGAAGGATGTCTCATAACCATCTTTATCTATCTTTGTTTTCATTCTTCCAGCCGGATCATAGGTATAGCACTCCGCATCTCCCAGCGGGTCTGTCACTGCTGTGACATGTCCTTCCTTATTCCAGGTATATACCGTGTTCTGTGGTTCTTCCCTATCTGCTCCGGTGCAACTGCTCTGTGTCAGATGTCCCATTGCATCATACTGGTAGAAAGTCTCATTTCCCATGGCATCCGTAACTTTTGCAAGATTACCGTTTGGAGTATATTCATAGCAGGTCTGATTTCCATTTTCATTTTCTGCCTTTATTACTCGTCCCAATGCATCATATGTAAAATGGGATATACCTCCTGCCGGATTTTGAACAGATATCATACGATCAAGGCTGTCATAGTTATAACGATAACTTTCTCCTGCCGTAGTAGTACGCTCTGTAAGATTTCCCTTTGCATCATAGCCATAATGCTCTCCGGCACCATCCGGATAACGTACACTTTTTAATCTGCCACCCTTTTCATATTCATAAACAGTACTGCTTCCATTTGGATAACAGATGCGTTCTGCTTTTCCAAGTTCGTTATAGAACACACTTGTAGTTGCCCCTGCTGGATTAGTGACGCTGGTTCGCCTTCCCAAATCGTCATAAGTGTAGCTTGTTACCTGACCGGCTGCATTGGTTTCTTTGATAAGATTTCCCTCTCTGTCATATTCATATGCAGTCTTTGCGCCATCTGCCTCTAAAACCTCTGTCAGACGGTTTACGGCATCATAACAATAACGGGTTGTATTTCCCGCAGGATCTGTCATTTCTGTCCGGTTTCCTGCTGCATCATAGGCATACGTCACCACTCCGCCCATCGGAAGTGTCTGTTTTACAAGCCGGTTATTGCTGTCATAGATATATTCCTGTCTGCCCTGATCCGGAGCTATAACACTACTGATATTCCACATCTTATCATAGCTAAAATGTACTGTCTGTCCTTCTTTATCTGTATATGTCTCTACTTTTCCAAGTGGATTATAAGTAAATCCTGCTTCATTTCCATCAAAATCCCGGATTGCCATAATCTTTCCACCCGGATTATAGGTATATGCTCTCTGATTTCCTAATGCATCCGTTACTGTTGTGATACGATTCGCCGCATCATAGGCATAACGTGTCACGTTGCTGTTGGCATCTACTGTTTCTGTCACCCGGTTTAATGCATCATAGCCATAAGTCGTTACACTTCCGCTGACATCCTTTAACTTTACAATATTTCCTCTTTCATCGTAACTGATTTCTAAAAAGCTGCCATCCGCATAAGTAACTGCCTGTGGTCTTCCTGCTTCATCATTTTTGACTGCAACTCTGTTTCCATACAGGTTTTCCGTCCCTGTCAGATTTCCTTTTGCATCATAATGATTTTTCAGACGTTCTTTTCCATTGATGCTTACACTAAGCAAATGACAATCTGCATCATAAGTATAATTCACTCTGTGCTTCATGGCATCTACTGTCTGGGTAAGATTGCCACGGTTATCATATGCCATCCTGGTGGTTCTTCCTAACCGGTCAGTTTTACTGATACACTGGTTTTTATCATTATAAAGATATTTCTCTTTTGTACCATCTTCATAAATTGTCTCTATGTTCCGGTAACGATCATCATGCACATGGATAATTTTGCTTCCATTTCGTTCTGTCAATGTCACACGACGATTTTTATCATCATAGGCAAAAGTCATTGTTCCACCATCCGGGAATTCCTGTTGAATGATTCGGAATCTTCTGTCATAGAGATTCTTAACAGATGTAACCTGACGGGCATTTTCCACCTCAGTAATTCTTCCGTTCTCTCCATAGCGATATGCATACTCTGCCCCTGATGCCGTTATCACTTTTTTCAGTTCTTTCTCCTGATACTGCAGCAAAACTGTTCTTCCGGTGTGGTCAGTTACTTTTTCAAGCTGTTCCTCTTTATTATAATTATATGTCAGACTGCTGCCATTGTCTGCTTCTGCTTTTTCCAGCTTTCCATCCTCAAGGTAGGAAAAAGAAATGCCCCTTCCGTTCATATTTTCTTTTCGAAGCATCTTTCCCTCCCGGTCAAAAGATATTCTCTCCTGCCCCGGATGTATAAGGATATATCCCTCTTCTGTTTCTTTCAGGAATTCCAATGCAGTATTTCTTCCAACATACTCTCCCTGCTCATTTTTATCATAGTAATTTATCTGTCCATCCGCAAGACGCACTCCGACGGTTCCATTTTTTTCTTTTTCCAATGAAATCTGGTAATTATGTAAAAAGCAATTTCCCAGAACTCCCCTCCGGCTGTCTTTTGAATTATAATAGCGATGAAAAGAAAGCGGTATCTCTCCGCCTATCTTTAAATCTTCATGTTCATAAATGAAATTTCCTGTGCTTAAATTAACCGGATCTTCACTGTTCATACAGCCTTCTGCCTCCGTTCCAAGCATCTTTTCCTCTATGGTCTTCTCTACCGTTGCTTTGGAATTTCGAATATCCTCTACGTCTGCCTCTAAGACACCTTTCATCCTGCTCATATCCATATTTCCGCCATTTGGATTTATCGTATCCGCAAGATCATTTATCAATTTTATGATATTGTTGCCACAGGAAATCTGCTGACTTACTGCGCTGATATATTTTGTATCAACTGCCTGTACATCCGTGAAAATAGTCTCTATCTGCTGTGTTGTCGTATCATTTTTATCTAATATTTTCTTATGATATGCATCTACATCATTCACATAATTTTGAATGTCAAGTTTTCCAAACCATCCCTGTACCGTTAATCCAATATCTCCAAAAAAATCGGTTATCGTATCCCAGGTCGTTGTTGATGTTACATCTTTTACATATTGTAATAGCTTCTGCTTCGCTTCATCTGAAAAATCTCTTAACATTTCTTCTTTTCCCCCATGCACGCTTATTCACTTACTGTTGCTGTTGCATTGCTTTCTTTGGTATCTAATGATTCTTTTCGATTCGTCATATAAGAAATTGTCTGTGCCAGTAATGTCACATATGCATCCTGCATCCGCTGAAACATATTTCCCATTTCTTCTATCTGTATAATCGTGCTGCCCCCACACTCTCCAATATCCACTGCCGTATAGGTCTTATCTGCCCATGTATCATGCAAAGTCTGTAATTCACTTATTTTATTTTCTAGTGCTTCTGTATTCGTTACTGTTGTTGCCATGATAAATCCCCCTTAAAATAAGTACTGATCCTTCTCATCTATTTCTGCAAGAAAATTATTGCAGGTATCTTTCGCTGTTTTTCCAAGTTCACTTATAATTCCTTTTAAACTGGAAGCATATTCAATAAAAGCATCTAACGCTTCTGCTGTATCACCTTCCTGTATTGCCTCTTCTCTGATTCCTGCTAATATTGTCAAATAGCTGTCCACGCCTTCCTGTAAATCCTGACTGCGGGTTTCAAAAAGACTTGCCATTCCATTTATATAATCATCATCAATTTTTAATTCTATTCCTGCCATTCTGCTTCTCCTCTGTATTCTTTATATCCCTATTTTCCTTTTCTTGTTGTTCCTGCTCTTGTAGTATTTGTATTCATTGTTCTTGCTACTTCCGCTCTCGCTGCCTCTTCAGCTTCCAGTCTTGCAATAGTACTATTCATTTCCTGAATTGCATTACTACAAGCTGCAATCTTGTTCTGACATTCCACTATTTTATTTGCTATATTTGATATTTCCACATCAACCCGCACTTTTGCATTATCCAGACCACCATATACATTCTGATATTGCTGCCCGGTGAATATATCTGACATTCCAGCATAAAAACCGGCTACTATCTTACTGTTAATTTTGTTCAGCGACTCTGTTTCCGCCAATTTTGTATTGCTCGCTGTCTTGCTGTCAGACAACCTCGCCTGCAACACTCCCAGCTTTGTTTTTGTTTCCTGTAATTCACTTATTTGTTGCTGATATCCACGTATCTCACTCTCATATTGTGCGATTAATGTCTGATTCCGTACAATCTCATTACTACACTGTGATTTTGTCATTTGCCTCTTCCTTTCCCCACTCTATCCAATTTTTATGCCTTCTATTACACTTCTAAAAACAGGATGCCACTGTGGTATCTCTTCATATCTGCAAACACCACTTAATAAATGAATCTCCTCTTCTGTTCTCCAAATTGCTACAATCGTATAAATATCATCTTCCTGTGCATATGATGTATACTGAATTACATATATTTCCTGTCCATCTATATTCTTTCTGTAAGTCCCAATATTCTTATATCCCGGAATGGTTCTGGTATAGAGGTAATTTAAAGTTTTTACGAGTTCTATATTGCTTTCTTTCTGCTCCGTTAACTCCTGTGAAAATGTACTGATAATAGCATGCTTGTCTCTTATTATGTACATTTTATCCGGCAGTTTTTTCCCCATTCCATATGTTTTTCTCTTTTCCCCTACAGTAGCCTCTTCAAAGCCCTCCGGTAATTGAATCTCTGCTTTTTCTTCCCATATCTTCATCTTCTATGCTCCCTTCTGTATCTACAGGTTGTCCCAGGTTTCAATAGATAAGTTATAATCTTCCTCTGGGAACTTTATATTTTCCAGTTCCTTTCCTGTTTCCATATCAGTTACGATAATCTGTAATGACCAGTTTTTGGTTCCATTCAATACATGATATATTTCTGAATCATATGTCAAAGTCATAAGTGAGCTCATCTTTGCCGTAAAGGTACTTTGACTGTTTAATATTTCTTTTGATACATCCAGATAAAGTATTTTGTAATCATCACTAATTCTAAAATGATATAATTCTTCATCCTTATTTTGTTCTATTACTCTTTTTATATCTGAAACCCCTGATGTAACTGCATTTATTTTATAGAATTTATACTTAGTTGTTTCACTTATCACTCTTGCTAGCGAAGTTTTACCACATCCAGGCGGTCCAAACAAGATTATACTTGATAATCTATCTGCTTTTATAGTTCTATATAATATTTTATCTTTACCCAGAATATGTTCTTGCCCAACATATTCTTCTAATGTTTTTGGTCTCATTCTATATGCTAGTGGTTTGCTTAAGTCCATCTATCTCACCTTACATTCCTAAAAAGCTTAATGCCTTTCTAATTATATCTTCAACAGTTAGCGTATTAATATCTATTTTAGCTAATACACTTTCTATTTCTTGTCTTGTATATCCTAATACCTTTAATGCTTGAACAGCTTCTTCTAAGTTATTATTTCCTACAACATTTGATGTAAGCTCTGTATCGTTTGCTTGAATAGCCTCTTCTGTTTTTAATTTATCCTTTAGTTCTAATATTATTCTTTGTGCTGATTTTGTTCCTATTCCCGGTACTTTTGTTAACGTTTTTACATCGTTAGAAATTACTGCTAATGCAAATTTAGATGGTGTAATTGCAGATAACATTGTTATTGCAGATTTTGCACCAACTCCACTTACTCCTATTAATAATTCAAACATTCTTAATTCTTCATTTGTTATAAAACCATAAAGACTTAATTCATCTTCTTTTACATTCATATATGTAAATATCTTAACTATTTTACCAGTCTCTTCTAATCTTTGTATAGCTGATTGTGACATAAATATCTTAAATCCTATACCATTTACATCTACAACTATATAATTTAATGCTTTTACTTCTAAAGTTCCTTTTATATATGAAAACATATCTTTCTCCTTTGCAAACAAATTTTCTCCTTTGGTATTATACCACACATTTTCTTTTTTGCAATATTATTCATCTTTTTTATATTCCAATATATCTCCTGGCTCACAATTTAATACTTCGCATAATTTATTTAGTGTTGAAAATCTTATCGCTTTTCCCTTATTTGTTTTTAGTATAGATAAATTAGCTGGTGTAATTCCTATTTTTTCTGCAAGTTCATTTGATGGCATTTTTCTTTTTGCCATAACTACGTCTAAATTTACTATTATAGACATCTTATCACCGTCCTTTAAATTGTTAAATCATTCTCTTCTTTATGTCTTATTGATTCTTTATAAAT
>OHGU01000317.1_pt1 | contig 11298 bp, 10 predicted proteins | sample 1567871 | NCBI WGS metagenome assembly OHGU01 (sample SAMEA3879595, study PRJEB24766) | human gut metagenome | biome: human-associated habitat; feature: feces | place: USA | collected 1985/1987 | reverse complement strand
TATAACTATCAAATCTCGTACAATAAGAACAAAGGTAGATATAAAAACTGAAATCTGACAGTAGATAAAAACAGATATTTAACTGATAATAAGCATTTTGGAATAATATTCTTTAAACCGATAAATTCAATCTAAAAAAAGAGTGTTTATTCTAAAATAAACAGTTCAAATAGTGTTATTTTCTATTTCAACAGAAACCGCCCCTTTTTATGCTTATCTTATTCACATACACAAAATAAAAAATCCCCGTAAAGCACTACTTTACAGGGATTTATCTATTAATTGAAGCGGAGAGACAGGCTCTTGAACCTATACCTTCAAGAAATATCATAAAATTGCAAATCATTGATAATCATATATTATCTACAATGCAGAGTAAATCTAAATCTTTCTAAATGCCTTTTGCTATTTCAATTTTTGGGTGTATATTTGGGTGTAGAATTTCAAACGCACCCAATTATGAATATCAAGCGCAACATCATTTTTGCATTGGAGAGCCGGAAAAAGAACGGTGTGCCAATCGTAGAGAACGTACCTATCCGTATGCGTGTCATCTTTGCCAGCCAACGCATCGAGTTTACAACGGGCTACCGGATTGACGTATCCAAATGGGATGCAGACAAGCAGCGGGTAAAGAATGGATGTACCAACAAGCTAAAGCAAAGTGCAGCCGAAATCAATACGGACTTGCTGAAATACTATGCTGAAATCCAGAATATTTTCAAGGAGTTCGAGGTACAGGAGGTCATGCCAACGACCCAACAGTTGAAAGAAGCTTTCAACATGAGAATGAAAACCAGCGAAGAACAGCCGGAAGAAGCCCCTGTCAGCTTTTGGGAGGTGTTCGATGAGTTTGTAAAAGAGTGCGGTAACCAGAATAACTGGACGGCATCCACCTATGAAAAATTTGCAGCAGTGAGGAACCACCTCAAAGAGTTCAAGGAGGATGCAACGTTCAACTATTTCGACGAGTTTGGATTGAACGAATACGTCAACTTCCTGCGTGATACCAAGGATATGAGAAACAGCACCATCGGCAAACAGATGGGATTCCTCAAATGGTTTCTGCGCTGGAGCTTCAAGAAAGGACATCATCAGAACATTGCATACGATACATTCAAACCGAAACTGAAAACCACCTCGAAAAAAGTAATCTTCCTGACTTGGGATGAACTGAACAAGCTGAAAGACTACCAGATACCCAAGGATAAGCAATACCTGGAACGTGTCAGGGACGTTTTTCTGTTCTGCTGCTTCACAAGTCTGCGATATTCAGATGTTCGTAACCTGAAAAGAAGCGATGTGAAACCCGACCACATCGAAGTTACCACAGTCAAGACGGCAGACAGTCTGATAATTGAACTTAACGACCACAGCAAAGCCATACTGGACAAATACAAGGACATCCATTTCGAGAATTACATGGCTCTGCCCGTCATCAGCAACCAGAAGATGAACGATTACCTGAAAGAGCTGGGCGAACTGGCAGAAATCAACGAGCCTGTACGGGAAACCTACTACAAGGGAAATGAACGTATTGATGAAGTTACACCCAAATACGCTTTGCTCAGTACCCATGCAGGAAGAAGGACATTCATCTGCAATGCGCTGGCTCTCGGAATCCCGGCACAGGTGGTCATGAAATGGACGGGGCACAGCGACTACAAGGCTATGAAACCCTACATTGACATAGCGGATGATATTAAGGCGAACGCCATGAACAAGTTTAATCAACTATAAAAGTATCAAACAGTTTCATAGATAGTTACCAATGACTATATTTGTAGAAATTATCATCACAATATGAGCAACAAGGAATCCAACATAGAAAAAACGAATTTTGATGCATTCATTCAAGCGGTCGGTTCGGAAATAGAACAGGCACAAGTAAGGCTGATTGTTGCAGCCAATGCACAAATGCTGTTCCATTACTGGAAGGTAGGCAATTACATCCTTTACCACCAGCAGCTGCACGGATGGGGAAGCAAAATCATCAAGCAGTTGGCAAAGGCTATCCGACTGCATTACCCTGAAAAGAAAGGCTATTCGGAACGTAACCTCACCTATATGTGTCAGTTTGCAAAGGCATATCCTTTAAGAGCGTTGCAAAGTTTCATAGAAACGGATGCAAGACTGTCTGTCCCAACCATACAGAGTGTGACCAATGAAGTATTGAAACTGAATGACAAGCAATTTACGCAGGAACTTACTGCGCAAATACAATCTATTGATTGTCAATCGTTAGCAATTACGCAGGAGGTTCCTGCGCAATTTGAAGATGTGGGAAAAACCGTTTCTGCCATTTACAGGATGGGAATCAGGGAAATAGAAGAAATTTTCTTGACCTCTCCTATAGCCAAAATAAACTGGACAAGCCAAATGACTATACTTGATAGTTCGCTACCTTTAGGTCTAAGCTACTGGTACACGAAGCAGTCCATAGAAATGGGATGGAGCAGCAATGTATTAAAATTACAGATTGACAGTGATTTGTATAGCCGACAAATCAGCAACAACAAGGTAAACAATTTCACGACCACACTTCCGGCTCCACAAAGCGACCTTGCCAATTACCTGCTCAAAGACCCGTACATCTTTGATTTGGCAGGAGCCAAAGAAAAAGCAGACGAAAGGGATATTGAAGAACAGCTGGTAAAACACGTTACCCGCTACCTGTTGGAAATGGGCAACGGTTTTGCCTTCGTTGCCCGGCAGAAGCACTTCCAAGTAGGAAACAGCGATTTCTTTGCCGACCTGATTTTATATTCCATTCCGTTGCACGCATATATTGTCATAGAATTGAAAGCCACTCCTTTCAAGCCGGAATATGCCGGACAACTCAACTTTTACATCAACGTGGTGGATGATAAGTTGAGAGGGGAACACGACAACAAGACCATCGGTCTTTTGTTGTGCAGAGGGAAGGACGAAGTGGTTGCCCAGTATGCCCTTTCCGGCTATGACCAGCCCATCGGCATCAGCGATTACCAATTGAGCAAGGCAATTCCCGAGAAATTGAAATCAGCGTTGCCCAGCGTGGAAGAAGTGGAAGAAGAACTGGCTTCTTTCCTTGACAAAGACCCCCAATAATAAGAGTATGCCATGCAGAAAACGATAATAACCCTCATTCCTCAATACGGAGAACTGAACAGAATCTGCAAAGACTGGATTGTAAGCCATACTTTCTCTTTTGAAAAGCAGAAATTCATCGTTGATTTCTACTCGGAATGGAGCGATATAAAGGCTTTTGAACAAGCTATCCTTGAACTGGTGCTGCATACACCGCCAGAACCATGTACCCTGCTGCTGAAAAGTCTGAAAAAGGAAGTCAGAGAATACACACGGCTTTATGAAGCTTACAGCCTTCCCCATGATGAAGTGATTATGCGTGTATGCAACCAATACGCAGACAGCTACAAGGAAGCCATCAAGGAAGAGATGGAAGTGGTAAACAGGCTACGCAAACCGATGAACGAAGCCAACAACCGCTATGATTCCATCGGCTACCGAGAGCATACACCCGAAGAAGAAAAGCTGGCGGAAAGAGAATATGAGCGTTGCAAGGCTGAATATGAAAGGGAGAAAGCCCAGCTGGACCATCTTTATGAGCAGCAAACCCTTCTCTGGAAAGAAGCCCGGCAATACATGAAAAACCGTTGCGACGACATCTACCTGCTTAGCTTACACTTCATGGGCATCCTGACCAAATATGTACCGGACGAAGAAAACCAACCGAACGAAGCAGACAGGCAGAGCCGTACAGACAGCCAGCCAGAAACAGAAACGGCAACCGCATCGGCTACAGCTACGACTGCCGGATTGCCTGAATATTTCAGCATGAAACTGATTTCCCTCATTCATGAAATTTGTGTAGGGGAACAGTTTGAAGACATTACCGCACCGGATTTCTATGCCTGCATGAATCTGCATCCCTGCCAGTACGTACTGAAAATAAAGCCAAGGGAAAAGATACGGGTATGCTATCTGATTTCCCTGATGAAGGAGCAGTTGCCAGAGCAGGATAAGGACAAATGGAAGGAAGCCATCCTGAAACACCTAAATATTGATGAAGACTATTACAAGTCCAAGTACAGGGAACCCGTCTCCGATTTACCCAGTATTCCCAACCAAAAGTTCGCCAAGGAAATGGACGGAATATTCCGATAACCCGTGATATTCCGATATATTTTACGACATGACCACTTATACCACTCAAAATAATTTTTGAGTGGTATTTTTATTTCTTGATATTCAGCGATATAACAGAACAATCCATATCTATCATCCACATACTTACCACTCAAAAACCGACCTAATTTTGCATCGTTCGAGAACAGAAAAAACAGCCTGTGCGCAGGGCTATTGTCAAACAAGTAATCATACGGACGATGAACAATCTCAAAGAACTGTTAGTGAAACCCGTCTGGCAGATGACAGGCGAAGAGTTCCTTTTTCTAAGCAGACACGCTTCAGTACAGGCAGAAGCGCAAACACAGCCGACCACCGACACGGAAAGAAAGTACGTGTACGGCATACTCGGCATAGCCAAGCTTTTCGGATGCAGCCTGCCCACAGCCAACCGCATCAAGAAAAGCGGAAAGATAGACAAAGCCATTACCCAGATTGGACGCAAGATTATCGTAGATGCAGAACTGGCGCTGGAACTGGCTGGCAAGAAAACCGGAGGGCGCAGATAAAGGAGGTGATTATGGACTATATAAAAGAAATATCACCCGAACAAGCCGTTATCCTCTGGCAGGAATCCCGGCTAAGTCTATCGAAATGTTACGAAAAAGCCCCCGAAATTCTGAAAGTACACGGCTCTGTCATCGGGACGCTGGGCAATTTCAGCGCATCCATCGGCAAAGCCAAGAGCAAGAAAACCTTCAATGTATCGGCTATCGTAGCCGCTGCATTGAAGAACAGTACCGTGTTACGATATGCGGCTGAACTGCCCGAGGAAAAGCGGAAAGTGCTTTATATAGATACGGAGCAAAGCCCCTACCACTGCCTGAAAGTGATGAAGCGGATCCTGCGGATGGCAGGATTGCCCGACGACAGGGACAGCGGTTATCTGGAGTTTCTCGCTTTGAGAAAATACACCCCGGAACAGCGCATCAGCATTGTAGAACAGGCTATCTACCACTCACCGGATATTGGGCTGGTCATCATAGACGGCATCCGGGATATGGTGTACGACATCAACAGCCCCGGTGAATCCACCCGCATCATATCCAAACTGATGCAGTGGACGGACGACAGGCAGATACACATCCATACGATACTGCATCAGAACAAGGGGGATGAGAACGCAAGAGGGCACATCGGTACGGAACTGAACAACAAGGCGGAAACAGTCCTGCTGGTGGAAAAGGACAAGGGGAACAGCGACATCAGCCATGTTTCCGCCATGCACATCCGGGCGATGGATTTCGAGCCTTTTGCATTCCGCATCAACGACCGAGCCCTGCCCGAACTTGCGGAAGGTTACAAGCCGGAAGTAAGGAAGCCGGGAAGACCCTCGGTGGAAAAGTTTGACCCTTACAAGGATATTTCAGAACCGCAGCACCGTGCCGCACTGGAAGCCGCTTTTGCACTGAAAGAGGAATACGGCTACAAGGAGCTGGAAGACACCTTAATCAAGACTTATCTGGCAGAGGGGGTTAGGCTGAATCACCAGAATGCAGTGGCACTTATCACCATGCTGCGCAACAAACGGATGATAGTGCAGGAAAACGGCAGGAAGTATTCCTTCAAGCCCGATTACCACTATTAACCGGCTACATCGAAAATCACTTCACTTTATTCCCGTATCCTATATATACGACAATTTAGTGAAGTGATTTCAGAAACAGACTAATCGCTTCACTTTATTCCGGGGGGCTATATATTAGGAGTTTAGTGAAGTGATTGTACTGACCGCATACTTTTAAGAGTTGCGGGCAAAAAGAGAAATAATCAAAGCACTCACTAAAAACGATTTCCTTATGAACATCGAGATTGCAAAACAAATCAATCTGGCTGACTACCTGCACTGTTTGGGTTATTCACCCGTCAAGCAACAAGGTATCAATCTGTGGTATAAATCACCGTTTCGGGAAGAGAGTGAAGCATCGTTCAAAGTGAATACCGAACGAGAACAATGGTATGACTTCGGTTTGGGTAAAGGTGGCGGCATCATAGAACTGGCTGCACACCTGTACGCTACCGACCATGTACCTTACATCTTAAAACGGATAGCGGAGCAGACACCGCACGTGCGCCCGGTATCTTTCTCTTTTGGCAAGCAAAGCTCTTCCGAGCCGAGCTTCCAACAGTTGGAGGTGGTGCCGCTCTCTTCCCCCGCCTTGTATTCCTATCTGCGGCAGAGGGGGATAAATACGGAGCTGGCGAAAAGAGAATGCAGGGAAGTGCGCTATCTGACCGACGGCAAACCATACTTTGCCGTCGGCTTCCCCAACCGTTCGGGAGGCTACGAGATACGCAACAAGTTCTTCAAGGGGTGCATCGCACCGAAGGACATCACCCACATACGGCAGGAACAGCCGAGGGAGACCTGCTGCCTCTTCGAGGGCTTCATGGACTACCTCTCCTTCCTCACCCTGCGGCTGGAAAGGTGTCCCAACTGCCCCGACCTTGACAGGCAGGACTACATCGTGCTGAACTCGACTTCCAACCTATCCAAAGCAATCCGACCTTTGGGTGGTTACGGGCACATCCATTGCTTCCTTGACAACGACAAGGCGGGAATGGAAGCCGTTCAGAAACTGCGGGAGGAATACGGGCTGCGTGTCCGGGACGCATCACACATATACGGAGACTACAACGACCTGAACGACTTCCTTTGTGGTAAACGGTCAGGACAAGCGGAACGGCGGCAGGAGAAACCGGAACCGGAAAGAGAACAACGGCAGGCAAGGCAGCCGGAGAGGAAAGGCAGAGGTTTCAGGATGTAACCGCACAGCCGGCAGATGGCTTTAAAAAAGCCATAGCTCATTAGGGCTTTTTCTTCACGCAATGCACGCATTGCTAAAAAAGCCCCAATGAGCAAAAGGGACGCCGCCCCTTTTGAAACCCCGGAGCCATGCGGCAGGGGAACAAGGCAGGGGAAGTATTAACCGAAAAATGTATTACAGTTATGGGATATGTAGTTTTGCATTTGGAGAAAGCAAAGGGTACGGACAGCAGGATGTCCGCACACATAGAGCGCACCGTCCACCCCAAGAACGCGGACAGAACGCGCACGCACCTGAACCGGGAATTGGTGCAATTCCCCGAAGGAGTGAGGAACCGCACACAGGCAATAGCGCACCGGATAGAGACGGCAGGTATCAGACGCAAGGTGGGCACCAACCAGGTGAAGGCAATCCGGGTACTGCTCACCGGAAGCAACAAGGACATGAAGCAAATGGAAGCGGACGGACAGCTTGACGAATGGTGCAACGACAGCCTGCAATGGCTCCGTGAAACATACGGGGAGCGGAACCTCGTGTCGGCAGTCCTGCACATGGACGAGAAGACGCCGCACATACACGCCACCATTGTACCGATAGTGACCGGGGAGCGCAGGAAAGCCAGACAAGACAAACAGAACGGGAAGAAGAAGTACAGAAAGAAGAACACGCAGGATGTGCGGCTGTGCGCCGATGACGTCATGGCAAGGCACAAGCTGAAACACTATCAGGACACCTACGCACAAGCCATGGGCAAATATGGCTTGCAAAGAGGAATAGACGGTTCACTGGCAAAACACATCTCCACCATGCAATACTACAAGGAGCTGGTAGAACAACAAGACAGCCTGCAGGAGAACATAGAAACCCTGCTGGGACTGGAAGAGGAAGCGCAGAAGAGGTTGAAGCAGGTCAAGGGAGAAATCAACGTGCAGAAGATGAAGGGTGCGGCGGTAAACGCCACCACAGCCATAGCGGACGGGGTGAGTTCTCTTTTGGGCGGCAGCAAGGTCAGGAGGCTGGAAGCGGAGAATGAGGGCTTGAAGCAGGACGTTGTGAATCTGCAAAAGCAGGTGCAAGCCGAACAGAGGGAGCAGAAGAACATGGAGAACCGCCACAACAGCGAGATAATCAGAATAGACCGGAGTTACCAACAGAAAATTGCAGGGTACGACAATAGGCTGAAACAGATAGACACCTATTTCCCTATCGTAACGGAACTGCTGCCCATAGCCGAACAATGCCGGGAAGTGGGGTTTACCGAGGAACTGACAAGGCGAATCGTCAGCCTGCAGCCCGTAGGGTTCAAAGGCAGGCTCTATTCGAAAGAACACAAGGAGAAGTTCAGGACGGAGCACTCAACGGCTACCGTAGAGAGAAACCCACAAGAGAAAGGTAAATTCCAGCTGTGTATTGACGGTATGCCGATACTTGAATGGTTCAGGATGAAATTCAAAGAGCTCAAAGAAAAGCTGGGTGTAAGCCACACCCAAAAAGAAGAAAACAGACCGAAGAGGGGATTAAGGTTATAAAACACAAGAAATGAGAAAATAAGAATGGCTTTTACAGAGTTTATTTGATTATTTTTCATACTTTTGCACCGGATTGAGCACACACTCTCTCCAGACATATTAGTAAAGAAAGAAGCGTTATGCTTATCTTGTAGATGAAAACGTAGGAAATTTTCAAAGAGTACAAGGGATAGCATAGTGGTTCTCACGCTATAGCGTGGGCTGCTATATCCATATCTGTACTCAAGGTATTTTTCCTACGACCTTCATCTAAGACGTGGCATTGCAGTTCCACGCTTCGTGTTTTTATAAACTTCTTCATGGAGCTGGGAAGAATAAAAATATTGTAGTACATGACTAAAAAGTTACTATGTTTTGTATTTCTTACGGTTTCAATATTTGCTAATGCACAAAACCGTTATGACACTCCCGCTAACGCAACATTTACTAACACTTATGTTCCGATGACACATGAAGAAATGATGTTAAGAGCGGCGGCAGAAGTGTATAGAGAGAAGCGAGCTCGAGAAGATTTTGACAAGTATTCACGGACTGCTTATGAATACCTACAAAAGAAACAAATTGGATATTTTACGAGTTATGCCAATGCTGCTTTAAGTACTGGCTATTACAATAGCCAGTTATACTACAATTTGGGAATATCATACTACTTGTCTGGACAAAAAAGAAAAGGAAAGAAATTTCTAAAAAAGGCTTTAAAAAAAGGCTTTCTTGAAGCAAATCGTGCATTGTTCGCGATAAAGAAAAAGGAGATATTATCTTATTCATGGTTTATATATTAAAAATTACAATTATGAAAACATTATTTACAATCGTTCTTTTATGCATTTCTACCCTATTATGGGGACAGAATTATACGCAAAAATACAATGAGCTATATGATAGAACAGAGTTTTACAATTCCTATGGCAATCTCATTGGATATGCCAAATATAACTCATTATATGACCGCTTAGAGTATTACAATGCAAACGGAGATTTGTTAAAAACAGAACAATATAATAGCTTATATAATAGAAAAGATATCAAAGATCAATACGGAAACCAGCAGGGTTATGAGAAAAGAAACAATCTTTATAACCAAAATGAAGAATATGACTCATATGGCAATGTAAAATATAAGAAAAAGTGGAATGACTTATACCAACGATATGAGATTTACGATACTTATGGGAATATGGTAGGTTACTATAAATGGAATGAGTTATATAGACGGTGGGAGTTTATCTCCAAATAAATAGAATGTTATGAAAAATATACTTTTACTTCTTTCGTTTTTAATGAGCATATTTACTATGCACTCTCAAAATATTCAACAATTGGAAGCTAAACCTTCCTTTAAAGGGATAACTATCGGAATGCCAATATCTGAAATATCTAATAAATTGAGTTTTGAGAAAAGTTCAAATGGTTACTCTATTTACAAAGTGACAGATGCTTATTATTATAGCATTTTTAATGTAACTATGAATTATGTAAGAGTTATCGGTTTGAATGGAAAGGTACATGCTATAGAAGTGATAAAAATGGTTAAAGCTACGAATGAACATGCTACAGTATTTGACGCAAGTGAACTGGATGTTATTCAAGCAGGTCTGACCAGATTATATGGTGACCCCCAATATAAGCTAACTGAAAACAATTCCCAATATAATAGAATAGGAGTACAGTGGATTTCTAATAGCAAGGAAGCTAACTGTTTTATTGACTTTTATGGAACTTTTGTCGGATATAAACTACAGTTCTCTTTATGTGAACATAGTGAGGATTTTTAGTATTAAACATACGTTTTATAGTAGCGGGACGAGGATGTTTTCTTGTCCCGCATTTTTACCCTACGTGTAGTTATTAAAGTAAGTAATAACAAATATTTGAACAACTAAAATTGGAGTTAAGACGTGTAAATGCTAAACAATACAAAAACACCCAATTTTACATTAACGGGTGTAAAATTGGGTGTTATTTTTGCAAACTATTGATTTTCAATGTTTATTGCGGTGCGTACGGGACTCGAACCCGTGACCCCATGCGTGACAGGCATGTATTCTAACCAACTGAACTAACGCACCAAAATATTCACTTTAGCATCTCTCTCGATTGCGGATGCAAAGGTAGATATTTTTTTGAAACCTGCAATAGCTTCAGTATCTTTTTTCTGAAAAAGTGGGTTTATTAAGAATTATCGTGTACATTTGCAAGCATTACATAAAATAGAAAATAGAATGAAAAATACACCAATTGAACGACATCTGATTGATGAAACCATAAATGAGTTTCAAATTGTCGATTTTTCTAAAGCAACCATTCGTGAAGTGAAAGCTATTGCTTCAAAAGCAGAAGCAGCATCGGGAGTCGAATTTATCAAAATGGAAATGGGTGTTCCGGGACTTCCTCCTTCCGCTGTAGGCGTGAAAGCGGAAATTGAAGCATTACAAAATGGCATTGCCAGTCTATATCCCGACATCAACGGATTGCCGGAACTAAAGAAAGAGGCATCCAACTTTATCAAAGCATTCATCAACGTAGATTTAAGTCCGGAAGGTTGTGTGCCTGTCACTGGTTCCATGCAAGGTACATTCGCTTCATTTCTTACTTGCAGCCAATGTGACGAAAAGAAAGATACGATTTTATTCATCGATCCCGGATTTCCGGTACAGAAACAGCAGTTGGTTGTAATGGGGCAAAAGTTTGAAACATTTGATGTGTATGACTACCGCGGAGAAAAACTGAAAGAGAAACTGGAAAGCTATCTGAAAAAAGGAAATATATCAGCCATCATTTATTCAAATCCCAATAATCCCAGCTGGATTTGC
>OHGU01000309.1_pt1 | contig 11526 bp, 9 predicted proteins | sample 1567871 | NCBI WGS metagenome assembly OHGU01 (sample SAMEA3879595, study PRJEB24766) | human gut metagenome | biome: human-associated habitat; feature: feces | place: USA | collected 1985/1987 | reverse complement strand
ATCTTGCACCAAGTTCCATTGGATTTTGCGCCAGGATTCGCCATACTGTCCTCCCCTCTTTGACACATTGTACAAAATATAAAGTCATAGAAGCTTTTAATTAAAAAATAAGATAAAGTCCTCTCAACAAAACAGTTATTATATTTGTTTCATATTCAAACAATAACATAAAAGATACATATATGAAAAAGATTATTTTATTAGTATTCGTCACCTTGTTTTGCTGCGTAGGCTACTCACAAGCACAAACAACAAAAAAAATGACTCGTCAGGAAAAGAAAGAGGCGCAAAAAGCCATGGAACAAGCCTTGTTCGAAGAAGCCAGACAAGCTATAGAAAATAAAGCGTTCACACTGGAAGCTGACCGGGTTATATTTAAAAGAGGCAGAAATGCCTTTGTTTCTTCTAATACCAATTTTGTAATGGTAGACGACGATAGAGCATCCGTACAGGTAGCGTTTAACATTCCTGCCAGCGGCCCTAACGGATTAGGAGGTGTCACTGTAGACGGCAATGTTTCCGGTTACAAGATCAAAACCGACAAGAAAGGAACCATGTATCTGACAATGAGTGTAATGGGGGTGGGTATATCTGCTCAGGTAAGCATAACATTACCTCATGGAAGCAACAATGCCACCGTAGATATACGGCCCAACTTCAATTCCAACCGCCTGACTTTATCCGGTGAACTACTGCCGCTTGACAAGTCAAATGTATTTAAAGGAAGGTCTTTCTAATCACTTTATAGTTCATAGAACATAAGCCCCGGAAATTTTGTTAAAGCAGATTTCCAGGGCTGTTTATTTCCCATTCATTCCTCTTCACACTTTTAATTTCAGTTCTTCAAAAATACACTTCAGCAACCGGTTTTTCCGTTTCAGTAACAAATTACTACCTACTTATGCCAAAGCTTATTATGTTTGTACCGGATTTCAATAGGAAAACAACATAAAATAAAAAAGTAGGTATTATGAGAAAAGTTGTAATATTAACATTAGTAACCTTGTTTACCTGCGTAGAGTACTCACAGGCACAAACAACAGAAAAGGAAATGACACGTCAGGAAAAAAAAGCAGCTCAGGAAGCTTTGGACAAAATGTTATTTCAGGAAGCCAAAGAGGCAATAGACAACCAAACCTTTGTACTGGAAGCGGACAGAGTTTACTTTAAATACGGAACCTCCGCTTTCGTTTCATCCAACACCAACTTTGTAGGACTGGACGGTGACAAGGCTGTAGTGCAAGTAGCATTCAATGTACCTTTCAGCGGTCCGAACGGACTAGGAGGTATTACCGTAGACGGGAATGCTTCGAACTATAAAGTAAAAACCGACAAAAAAGGTAATATTCATGTCAGTATGAACGTGATGGGAATCGGAATCTCAGCCCAAGTAAGCATTGATATACCTTATGGAAGCAACAATGCGACTGTAGATATTCTTCCGAACTTTAATTCCAGCCACATGACTTTATCCGGTCAAATATTGCCATTAAAGAAAGCCAATGTGTTTAAAGGACGCTCACTATAAACTACTTAACTAAAATAATAGGAATATGAAGAAGCTACTATTTCCACTATTCATGCTTGCCATGATAGTTACTTCGTGCGAGAAAGATCCGGATATGAATAAACTGGATAGTGACTACAGCGTTTACACTGATTATGACAACAGTGTACATTTCAATGAGTTTTCCACCTATTATCTGCCAGATAGCATTCTGGTTCCGGACAACAGCCTGAAAGCCAATTATTGGAAAGATGAAAATGCCCAAAACATTATCAGTGCAGTAGCCCATGAAATGGAACAGAAAGGCTATGTAAGGACGGAAGATAAAGAAAAAGCCAATGTAGGCATTCAGTTGTCATACGCCCAACAAAGAATACAAATAACCACAGGAGGATGGTATGGCGGCTGGTGGGATGCCGGATTCTGGGGACCTTACTGGGGAGGAGGATGGTATTATCCTTATCCGGTAACTTACAGCTATGACACAGGAACCCTGATTATGGAAATGGTTGATTTAAGACAACCTGTCGATCAGTCTAACCAAAACAAACTGCCTGTCATCTGGCATGCTTATGCGTCAGGACTGCTATACGGAAACTCCCATTTCAATATGCAGTTGACATTAAATGCCGTCAATCAGGCATTTGCACAATCTCCTTATCTGTCAAACAAACAATAAAACCGGAAAATCATGAAAACGAAAATATTAAAACACAGAGCTCCCAAACGTATCCTCATCGGAGTGTTATTAGTTCTCTTTTGTTTCACAAGTAAAGCACAGATCTGGGAAAATGTACATTTCAACGTAGACTGGCAGATGAATATGCCGTTGAACAGCAACTTTGCCGATAAATTCAGCGGATGGGGAATGAACTTTGAAGGAAAATATGATCTGACTCCCTATTGGTCTATAGGAGCTTTCCTTAATTTTCATACCAATCACCGATACGTGGACCGCCAGACCATCCCCCTCACCCCAACGGCTTCATTGACAACAGACCAGCAACAATCGGCGTTCCAACTTCCCTTTGGAATATCTGTATCCTACAAGTTACTGGATAACAGGTATGTAAAACCTTACTTCGGAGTCAAATCGGGTGCCATGTATTCTCAAAACTCCATTTACAACAATCTGGTACAATGGTATGAACGCCCGTGGGGATTCTATGTATCACCCGAATTGGGAATAGATATTCATCCGGTACCTTATCAGCGTCTGGGATTTCATGTAGCCGTATATTATAGCTACGCAACCAATCAAACCGATATCCTGACTTATTCTGAAGATGGAAGAAATAGCATGGGTGTGCGTGTAGGAGTTTGTTTTTAATCCATACTAAGCGTTTGCTCATAAAAGAGGAGATTTGGAAAGTATTCTATTCTTTTCTGAATTTCCTCTTTTTTTCATATTTTTGTAAAATAACCCAAATCATTTTCAACAGCGGAATGGCTATGCAAAATAAATACAATCAATTCTTCAACTTTTTCCTGTTTTCAGGTCTGGCATGTTTCTCATACCTTTCGCTGGTACTATATACCGACCTTACGCCTCAACATCAGAAAATATTAATCTCCTTTCTGGGATTTATTTCTGTGGTATTCATATTCAATCTGGTAGGCTTTAGTCTGATATTCATCAACCGATGGCTGAAAAAAAGCTATCTATTCTTTATCAAGAAGAGAAACAAACTGATCATCAATTGCATTTTGATTGCAGCTATTCTTTTCTTCATGAATTACGCTACTCTGACCATCTGTAAAGTATTGCTGGAACTGCCCTTCCCATTTGTACTAAGCAGTCCGGGCCTGCGCTTGATCATGATTATATGGTTGGTAGAAATTGTGATTGTGAGCCTAAGTATCATGAACGCTTTTTACAGGCAGCTGGTTATTCTGCATGAAAAAACAATGAAACTGGAAGAAAGTTCCATCAAAGCACAATACACGGCTTTACAAAATCAATTAAATCCACATTTCCTGTTCAATAGTTTGAATACTTTAATATCCGAAATAGAATACAATCCGGAAAACGCAGTAGTTTTTACACAAAAGCTATCAGATGTTTACCGTTATATCCTAAAAAGTCAGGAACAAGGACTTGTCACTTTACGTGATGAACTGGAATTTCTGGATTCATATATCTATCTGCATCAAGTGCGTCTGGGAAAATGCATTCAACTGGAAAACAAAATGACCCCCACGTTATTGAACAAGAAAATCCCTTCATTAACCCTACAGTTACTTATCGAAAACGTGATAAAACATAACATCATCAATATGGAAAATCCAATGGTCATCCATTTGGATTATTCTGACAAAGATCAAACTCTTTCCGTAAGAAACAAGATCAAATTAAAAAAGGATGTTGCAAAATCAGGAATGGGACTGAAGAACTTATCTGCCCGCTATCTGCTGATTTGCAACTTGCATATCACAATTATTGACGATTCTGAATATTTCACCGTTAAAATACCTTTGCTGAATGAATAAGATAAAAGCCACTATTATAGAAGATGAAATTCCTGCAGGACGCCTGTTACATAAAATGTTGTCAGGATTAAGGCCAGACTGGGATATAGTTGTATTGCCCGGCAGCATAGAGGGATCTGTAAAATGGTTTCAGGAGCATCCACACCCGGATATAATCTTTCTGGATATCCAACCGACCACGGCATTTCTTTCGCTTTCATAGAACAGGCCCAACCCGAAAGTATGATTATTTTTACCACCGCTTACGACGAATATGCCATACGTGCTTTTACTGTAAACAGCATAGACTATCTGCTGAAGCCAATAAACAGGGAAAGATTGGCCGAAGCCATCGAAAAGTTTGAAAGATTAACTGCCAGATATGGCAATACCACCCTATCGAACCCATCCAATGAATTACTGAACCTACTGAAAAATATAAGTAATCCGGAAAAAAAATACCGTACCCGCTTCCTGATATCAGGAGACGAAAAGCTGTATACCTTGCAAGTAGAAGATATAGCTTATTTCTATTCTGAAAACAAAATTACTTTTGCCGTCACAAAAGAAGGGAAAGAGCATATCATAGATTTATCGCTCGACAAACTGTCCGAACAACTAAACCCCGATATTTTTTTCCGCACCAACCGGCAAACATTGGTTAGTGTACATGCCATACAGAAAATAGAAAACTATTTTTTAGGAAAAATAATAGTACAGGTAAAACCGCCATTTAAAGATAAAATTACTGTAAGCAGAGAAAAGATAGCTGCAATGAAGCTTTGGCTCAATTATTAAAAAAGTCTGTTTATATAAAAAAGCACTAACTTATAAGTAATAGGAACAAGATTGGAATCCGTTCCTATTACTCAACCAACAGTTTTACAAAAGCTTTGCAATCACAATTGTAAAAAACAAATAGAACTTTCAGCAGGAGCCTTTAAAATTACTTTTCCACCTCCTCTCACGCTACCATCTTCTTTTATAACCGTTCCTTTATCCGGATCAATCCAAAAGACTTTATACGTTTCTCTATCTCCCATCAAATCCAAATTAATCTCATTCTTCACACAGTACCCAAGGTATCCCTTTCCGACAGCCCCCATTACCCACTGAGTATCCATATCGGTCTGTCTATCTATAGGAGAAAAAGAAGAAGCCTTCTCATAAACCGGTAATTCATCAATCGGCGGAATTTTGGCAAAAGAGCCACCCGCCATAAATATAGCCCAATTCATAGCATTACGAGGAACTCTAATTGTACTACCATTATAAACCACAGCTTTATCAGGATACTTACAGCGATATTCACGTACCGCACGATAAACACTGGCACAAGATACCGTGCCCGGATCAATCAGTCGCGCATGCTGGCGAAGAGCCAGACTTACCCCTCCCTGAGGTTCGTATAAAGTTCCATCTGCGCGATAATGCCACTGACGGATATCAATCACATCAACCATTGAAGTATGTTTTTTATCTTTCAAGACAGAATCCTGCACATCTTTTGTTGCTGTCAACGCCACTAACTGATGGTTATCACACGCATTGACCTCTTCCAACCAAAAGTTCATAAAATTCAATGGTCCGGTATATTCCAATCCAATGCTATGTACCACACCATTATTGTCATGGAACACATTTACACTCTGACGAATAAATTTACTGTGATATTCACGGATAACCGGACGAGTAATATCATAGAACTGTTCTGCCATATACACTCTCTTGTCCCCCGAAAAAACAGTCTTTTCCGCAAATCCCAACTGATTTATATTATTAGCAGAGCGCCAAGGATAATCACACCAGTGTGCTCCTTCTTCTATGATATTGTGCTGGTTATAATGATCATGTAACAAAACCAGTCCGTCTCGATCCGCCACATCTACAAATCGCTTCAAACGATTCCAATACCAAGGATTGAATTTATTCAGATCATATTTGCTTAAGCGATCCTGAGCTTCCCCCTGCCCGCTACGGCTATAAGGCATTTCATTAAAAGGAGCCCAAACTTCAGCATCAGCATGCATATTCCGCTCATGATCATTACGACGACGCTCATACCACAATCCTGTACGATGATGAAGCACATGTGCTCCCGAAAGCAATAATACTTGCGCAACACTATCTGGCTCTTCGGTATATCCCGTACCGGTGCGTCCCGGAACAAACTGACTGAGTGATCCTTTGCCCTGCCATCCTGTAGTACCGGGAATATTCTTGCGAAAATAAGTTCCGTTAATGAGAATATGATTTCCCCGCACAATCCAGCCATTTTTCACTTGTAAAGGTTCTGCCATGACCACATGCTTCTCTTTTTCAGGCCGCCAGTTCACTTCGTTTAAAAGAGGAGCATTATTCTGGGTTATCTCCAAAGGATATTTCACTATCATACTGTCTATCCATACATCCATTCGCATATCCGGTTTTAATGACTGTACAGACATCCAATGAGCGTACTCGGGAGTTGGCTTCGTAGTTTCATCAGTAGTGTACACAAATATTTTCTTTTCTTCCATTGAAGATTTACCCATACGAGCCGCCAGTTGAGCATAAAAAAAACTTTCCGGCTTGACAAAAGTATGCGACAATTCATAATGGCCATTACCAAAAGGTTGCGTCCACATTCCATAAGCCCAATTATGAGCTGTAGGAGGAGTAACACAATGAGTCTGTGAAGCTCGTCCCTGCCAGCACATAGAGTTAGCCGCCACCCAACCGGCTCCCTGATCTGCCATATCCCGATAACCCAATTGAATAATTCCTCCTGACACCGTTATTTTATCCATCAAAATACCATTAGAGAAGCCACCAGTAGATCCACTGAAACTATAAGGCCGTTCGGAATGACATTGTACAAAAGCATTAGGTCCAGGTACGGCAACCCCAACTGTAAAATCACGGTACCCCTCTTCAGAATAACAACGCTGAAAAAGAGTTAATTGTCCCAAAGTATGAAAAGCATAACGCCTATGGTTGGCTATCTCGGACACGGGATACAGAAATTTACAATCCTCCACAGTCACCTGCATCGCTCCCTCCAATACCATTACCGCCGAACCTGCAAAATGATGAGCCTCCACTCTTCGTACCCATCCATCTTTCACATGATTGAAGGTAATTGCCTGCCAACGATGGTTCTCATCTTTCAAATTAGTATGATCATATTCAGAATCGCAACACAAATTCTCTATTCCGACATTATTAATCCTCCCAGTCCATGAAAGAGGTAAAATATACCCACCACCATACTTGGGATCAAGGCTCATGGTCAATGGTACATCTATGGTAATACTTTCAGAGGTAACAGCAACCACAGTACGCTCCCACACCATATCATGACGACCGGGAGTCCATTTCGAGAAATTATATTCCTGTTCATTGCCCAATCTATCCGTACCAAGCACCGAAAGCCATCCGGCTGTTGATGGACGGACAATGCGTATTTTATCTCCCACCTTCAATGTTGCAGTTTGTTTCAAAGGAATAACCGTAGCATTTACAGGTACATACTGCCCGGCAATATGAATAGTGTCTTCCGTTTTCGCATTATTATAACCCAAAACACGAATCAATTCATCTTTCATCGGTCCCAATGCACGTAAAACCGTTCCTCCATTTTTATGGCATCCGCTACCACGGAGAACCACTCCGTCAGCCCGCATCAAAAGTTTACCTTTCAATTCATAGTTACCGGGAGCTAACTGAACTGCACCTCTGAAACCATCCGGTTCCATAGGAAGAGAGGCTACATAATTCAAGGCCTGCTGAATAAGACCGGTTGCATCTCCATCCACGACAGGAACATATACTTTTGCATCCACCCAAGGAATGGGATACTCAGATTGGCGATAACCACAAAAAGAAAAATCAGGTATCCGATCGCCGTTAGGATACGATTTATAAACCAGTTCGTCGGTTTCAGTAATATGAACAGGTGACTGAGGAGTAGTCTTAAAATGTGCATCTATAGTTGCAAAGAGGAATACTCCGGCAAAAAGCAGAAGTGTCCGGCATAAATTGTGTTTCATAGTTTCATACCTAAAAATTCGAATACACAAAAATAGCAGCAAAACAGATACACTTTATTGAAAAATTGGTCAAAATTGGGTAGAAATCGAACACCAGACTAAAATTATAACTATTTGTACATCAAATTAAATATAGAAACAGAGTTACTAAAATAATATAAGAGCCCGACAAATAAATACGGAAAACAATGGATATCGGATAAATTTATACTATTTTTGTAAGACTAATAATCATCTTATTATCCGATATGATAGTAATAGCAGACAGTGGTTCCACCAAAACAGACTGGTGTCTGGGTAACACCAAGACAAACAGCAGGACAGTTCGAACAGGAGGTATCAACCCCTTCCACCAATCAGTTGATGAAATAAAAGAAGTGATTGCCTCCACACTAATTCCCCAGTTGGGAGACACCACTGAATTTACAACTATTTATTTCTATGGTGCAGGATGTATTCCCGAAAAAACGAATATAGTGAAAACAGCTTTGGCGCAGAACTTCCCCAAAGCGAATATCCTTGTCGAAAGTGACTTGTTAGGTGCCGCCCACGCCCTATGTGGTAAAACGGCAGGGATTGCATGTATTTTAGGAACCGGATCCAACTCTTGCTTTTATGACGGGAAAAAAATAACAGCTAATATTTCTCCGTTAGGGTATATTTTAGGAGATGAAGGTAGCGGAGCCGTATTAGGGAAACGTCTGGTAGGTGACTTCCTGAAACACCAACTTCCCGATGACCTTTGCCGAGATTTCCTTAAAGAATACGATTTGACCCCGGCACTGATTTTAGATAAAGTATACCGACAGCCCTTAGCCAACCGCTTTCTGGCGGGTCTGACTCCTTTTCTTTTCGCCCACAAGCATAGACCAGAGATACAGAATTTATTAATTTCCTGCTTCACTGATTTCTTCACCCGTAATGTAATGCAATACGAATATCATGATATTCTTGTACATTTTACAGGTTCTATTGCATTTTACTTTCAAGAAGAAGTAAAAGAAGCAGCTCTAAGACTGAATGTGTCCATCGGAAAAGTTTTAAAAAGTCCACTGGAAGGATTAAAGGATTATCATTTCGAAGTATGAATTTTATAAAAATAACCGAACAACCGTCCATACATGAGGATTTGGAACAAAAATCCGTCAGAGAGTTACTGGAAGGTATCAACGAAGAAGACCGGAAAGTAGCCTCAGCCGTTCATGCCTGCATACCACAAATTGAAAAACTAGTAAATGAAATAGTAGAACGTATGCATCAAGGAGGACGCATATTCTATTTGGGAGCCGGAACCAGTGGACGCCTAGGAGTATTGGACGCTTCTGAAATTCCAGCGACTTTCGGTATGCCTGATACCTGTGTCATAGGTATTATAGCCGGTGGTGAACAAGCTTTGAAACATCCTGTAGAAAGTGCTGAAGATAATAGTCAAAAAGGCTGGATGGAACTACAAAAGCATCACATCACAAATAAAGACATCCTGATAGGCATAGCGGCATCGGGAACAACTCCTTATGTTATAGGAGCGCTGCAAAAAGCGAGAGAACACGGAATATTAACAGCAAGCATCAGCAGCAATCCAAACTCTCCACTCTCGAATGTAGCAGATATACCCATCGAAATGATAGTCGGTCCGGAATTTATCACAGGCAGCTCGCGTATGAAGAGCGGCACAGGGCAAAAAATGATACTGAATATGATAAGTACCACCGTCATGATAAAACTAGGCAGAGTAAAAGGAAACCGGATGGTAAACATGCAACTCAGCAATCAAAAACTAGTAGACCGAGGAGTACAAATGCTAATTGACGAATTACATATTAATAAAGCAGAAGCAAAACAATTGCTGCAAGAACAGGGCTCTGTTAAAAAGGCATTTGACGCTTACAAAACAAATAATTGTATCACTAAAAACGACTGAAGTATGAAAAGTTGGAAACAAGAAGCCGTCATCCTTGCTATAGGCATGTTGATGATGGGGTATTTTATCAAACAGGGATTGGACACTTTCTCTGGTAAAGACAGAGTAGTGAATGTGAAAGGTCTGGCAGAAATGGAGGTGCCAGCTAATAAAGTAACTTGGCCTTTAATGTATAAAGACCTGGGAAATGATCTCCCGACCTTATATAACAAAATAAATACAACCAACCAAACAATTGTCGGCTTCTTGAAACAGAAAGGAATCACTGAAAACGAAATCAGTATCAATGCACCGGAAATTATAGACATGCAAGCTGAACGTTATAATAATAATTCAGTTCCCTTCCGCTATAATGTGACCTCTGTCATCACGGTTACTTCAACTAAAGTAGATCTGGTGAGAAAGATGATCAGCGAACAAAGCGAACTCTTAAAGCAAGGTATCGCTATTACCGGTGGAGATTATCGTTACAATGTGCAATATGACTATACCGGTTTAAACGACATCAAGCCTCAAATGATAGAGGAAGCAACTAAAAACGCACGGGCGGCAGCTATTAAATTCGCCAAGGACTCGGACAGCGAACTTGGTAAGATAAAAAGAGCCTATCAGGGACAATTCAGCATTGAGGATCGTGACGCCAACACTCCTTACATCAAACGCATCCGCGTTGTAACCACCATTGATTACTCTTTGGAAGATTAAATTCCCATTTGGCGGAGCATATCAAACAAAGCTTCTTTGTTCAGAGGCTTGAACAAATAACCGTTAAAGCCTCTGGACATTACTTTCCGCTTATCTTCATCGTATGCAAAAGCAGTCACTGCAACAATAGGTACTTTGGATGACAATTGACGAATTGCTTCCGTTGCCTGATAACCGTCCACCACAGGCATACCTATATCCATCAAAATAACAGCAGGACTATATTCCAAAAACTTAGAAATGGCTTCTTCACCATTTTCAGCTCGTATCAGATTGTATTTCTTCTCCAAATAAATCTTATACAACAAATAATTATCATCCATATCTTCCGCAATTAAAATCGTTTTATGTTCCAAACAACTCTCCGGCTCGGACAAATCTATAAATTGTTCTTTCTCTTCCGACTGTAATGGCAGAAAATCAAAAGGCTTTTCCGGGAGAACAAACCAAAAAGTAGAACCTTCACCATATTTTGAAGTAACACCAATCTCACCACCCATTTTTTTTATTATAGTCCGACTGATAGAAAGCCCCAATCCGGTACCTTGACGCTTGGCATCCAACTTTGTAAAACGTTCAAAGACCTGACTTACTTTATCTTCCGGAATACCGGTACCTGTATCGGACACATAGAAACAGATACCATTTTCACGTATCTCATATCCCATGGTTATACTGCCTTGCACAGTATATTTAAAAGCATTAGACAAGAAATTGGAAATAACCTGTGAAATACGGTTCTTCTCCGTATGAATGAAGCAGACAGGCAGCTTAGGTTCAAAAATGATACGTACAGGAACATCCGCCTCTTCCAAACGCAATCTGAAAATACCTTCCAACTCACGCATAATTTGATTAACATCCACATCGGTATAAATAAATTCCAAAGTACC
>OHGU01000298.1_pt1 | contig 11723 bp, 8 predicted proteins | sample 1567871 | NCBI WGS metagenome assembly OHGU01 (sample SAMEA3879595, study PRJEB24766) | human gut metagenome | biome: human-associated habitat; feature: feces | place: USA | collected 1985/1987 | reverse complement strand
TAATATTACGTTGCAGACGCTTTCCACCATTGCATGTATGAGTGAAAGCAAAATGAAAAAGCTATTTAAGTCAGTTTATAATATGTCCATTACTGAATACATTCAGAGGAAAAGGATCTCTGTAGCCGAGCATATGCTTATTCAGACCGACCTCACCATTGCGGAAATTTCAAGAATTGTTGGATACTCCAACCCCAGTAGATTGATTGAAATATTCAAAAGGTATTATGGATTTACTCCCTCAAAATACAGAAAATAAAAGTGTTATACTAATTTGGATAAACCTAACCCTCTAAAAATCAACCAAATCAATTGTTATGAGGTGACGCATACAAGCGTCACCTCATTGCCCTTATCTCTTCTTTATTTTTTGCCGCATTGTGCCTCTCGGAAAGGATTCAAAGTGCCACTAAATTTTCCCGTGCAGGCATCTGTCCCGCCGCTCTCTGGCGTATTCCAGCAGTGCATTGCACGCCGGACAAAGCGCCTCGCCCCTTGTCCCATGCACACCCCAACAATACCGGCGCACCATGAGGGTAACGGTTTCGATCTCCTTTTCCTTGTTCAAGTTCTGAAGTCTTTTCTGTTTTATACGCAGTTAGCACAATCTAACCGTCTGGTGGAAGAAAAGGCAGACCACCTGTATGCAGTCTGCCTTTTGCCTGATGCGAAAGCCCGCAGACGCGCGGGGCTTACAGCACCAGCGAGGGCGCGGTGTAGACCCGTGCCTTCAGCTCGCTGTTTAGCATATACAGCCCCTTGCTGTCACCGCCGAACAGCTCCATCTTGGTAATGAGGTCGGCGGCGTTCTTCTCCTCCTCGCCCTGTTCCTTGATGAACCAGTCCAGCATCTGCATGGTGCGGAAGTCCCTGACCTCGTATGCGGCGGCGTAGATGGCATCGATGCTGGCGGTGACCAGCTTCTCGTGCTCCAGTGCTTTTTTCAGCGGAGCCATGTGGTCGCCTCGCTCCCACTCCGGCTTTGCGATAGCCTCAAAGGTGACGCCCTCGCCGTTATTCTGCAAATACTGATAAAACAGCATGGCGTGATCCCGTTCCTCCTGCGCCTGTACCCGGTACCAGTTCTCAAAGCCGTCCAGTCCGACGGCGGCGTAGTAGTTGGCAAAGTCCAGATACAGATAGGCGGAGTAGAACTCCTTATTGATCTGCTCGTTGAGCAGCTTAGATACGTTAGCGTTCATGATACTTCTCCTCCATAAGATTGTCTTTTCCTGCTCCCGGCATGGGGGCAGATATACCGTACCCAGAGCGATGCTGGGATGCTCCCTTTTCATCTCCAGGAACACCTGCTCCGCCTTGGGATGCTGCTGCAGCTCCGTTACGGCGGCCAATATCTCCTCTGCGTATTTTGGCATACCGCCAACCCTCTAAATGCAAGAATGAGTCTTATTATTTTGCTTTTATTATACCTATATTTTTTTCTCTGTCAACAACCACAAAGGGCTTGTGCTCCAAAAGCTGCCTCGAAGCCGATTTTCTCAAATTATGTGACGCCGTCACAGTAAAACCGCTTGTCACGCGGTAATACTACGCATAAAAGCACAGCCGCAGAGTACATCTGTGGCTGTGTTTTGTGTTCAGTTGCTCACTGTTGCGTGGACTGGATATGGAGAGACAACATATCTCCCGATCTTACATGGGTTATCTTATCTGCCATCACTCTGGCAGTTTGCCTTGCAGATATGTCGGCATCCCCACTGCGGTCGTATCCGGCCTGACCTTAAACATGGCTTTTTCAATCTACCTCCCTTATCGGTTTTCCGCGATATATTTCTCCGCCATGTGGACTGCCACCGCGCCGTCCGCCACGGCGGTGACCACCTGACGGAGGGGCTTCGTCCGCACGTCGCCCACGGCGTAAACGCCGGGAATACTGGTTTCCGTGGTCTCTCCGGCCACGATATAGCCGCCGCCGTCCAGCGCCAGTTGACCCACCGCCAGCGCCGTGGCGGGCTGTCGGCCCACGCTGACAAATACGCCGTCGCAGTCCACCACGCTTTCCTCACCGGTGACGGTGTCCCGCAGGCGGACGCCGGTCAGCCTGTCCCCGGAAAGCAGCGCGGAAACGACGCTATTCCAACGGAATTCCACGTTTTCGGCCTGTGCCAGCGGCTCGTGATAGATCTTGGTGGCCCGCAGGGTGTCTCTGCGGTGGACGAGGATCACCTTTTTCGCCACGCGGCTGAGAAGGAGGGCATCTGCCGCGGCGGAATTGCCGCCGCCCACCACGACCACCGTTTTGCCCTTGTAAAACATCCCGTCGCAGGCGGCGCAGTAGGCCACGCCCCGGCCCACCAGTTCCGACTCTCTGGCCACGCCCAGCGTTCTGGGGTCCGCACCGGTGGCCAGCACCACGGTTTTCCCCAGGAAGATCCCCTCGCTGGTCTCCACGAGCTTGGGAACCGCCGTCAGATCCATGCGGAGGACTTCTGCGTATTCGCTGCGTGCCCCGAAGCGCTCCGCCTGCTTTTGCATCTTCTCCGCCAGAGAGAAGCCGTCGATCCCGTCCTCAAAGCCGGGATAGTTGTCGATCTGCTCGGTCAGGGCCATCTGCCCACCGGCGGACAGTTTTTCCAGCACGATGGTGTCCAGCCCCGCCCGTGCCGCGTACAGGGCGGCGGTGTAGCCGCCCGGGCCGCCGCCCACCACGAGCATATCATAAACATGATTGTTGTTCATATCTGAACCCTCCGTTATTTCGCCAAGGCTTCCTGAATGAAACGGTCGATTTCTGCCTTTGAGCCGGGCGCGGTGATGGAATCCACGGCCTTTCCGTTCCGGTACAGCACCAGAGTTGGGATGTCCTCGATCCCCTTGGCCCCCGCCAGCCGCGGCTCCTCGTCAATGTTGATTTTGCCGACGGCAAGGCTGTCCGCGTATTCCTCTCCAATCTTCTCATACGCAGGGCCGATCCTCCGGCAATAGCTGCACCAGGGCGCCCAGAAATCCACCAAAACAGGCTTTTCCTCCCGGATCAACTGCTTAAACTGCTCCTGATTCATATTCATAGCTGCCATATCTGTCAGCTCCTTTCCTTTGTTTGGGTATTCTCAAGACTCCGGTCTCGCCCCACACCACATCGTGACCTCAACCTGAGATGACGGTACTCTGCCCTTGGGACATAAAGCAGATGAGTAAGACCATCATCTGTACGAGAATAGCTGCAATAGCTGCGGTTTGTTGCAGCTTATTCCGCGCAGAGCTCCGCCACCAGAGCATCCATCTGCGCCTCACTGGTTTGGTTCAGTGCGCCGCGCAGCGATACCTCCGTTTCACACAGTCGGAGTTCCTTCATCTTTTCCAACTCGGCGCGCATCAGCCGCGCGGCAGCAGGGGCCCATGAGCCGTTTTCCATGAGGCCGATCCGGCGGTTTCGGAATCCCTTTGTCTGTAAATGTTCCAAAAACTCCTTCATGGGCGGGAACAGTCCTCCGTCATAAGTGGAGCAGGCCAACACCAGTTTCCCACAGTAGAATGCGCTGGTCACGGCATAGGAAAGGTCTGTTGCCGTCAGATCGCACATGGTGACTTGCGCACCTTTTCCCTCCAGCTTGCTCTTGAGGGCCTCCGATGCGTATGCGGTATTTCCATGGATGGACGCGTGGACGATCAGGATGCCCTCCGGTTCTTCCGGTTTCCATTGTGACCAGAGATCATAGAGCCGCAGATACTCTCCCAAGTCTTCTGTGAGCATGGGGCCATGGAGCGGGCAGATCGTTTTGATCTCCAGCGCGGAGATTTTTTTCAGCAGCGCCTGCACCTGTGCGCCATACTTTCCGACGATGTTGTAATAATACCGCCGGGCCTGCGGCGCCCAGGGGGCACGGGCAGTCCGTTCCAGTGAACCGAAGCGGCCGAAGGCATCCGCCGAGAACAGGATCTTTTCCTCCTCTTCATACGCTGCCATCACCTCCGGCCAGTGTACCATCGGCGCCAGCAGAAAGCGCAGCCGGTGCAAGCCCAAGGAAAGCGTATCTCTTTCGCCAACCTCCAGCATACGGTCTTCCGACAATGCACCTGTGCCGAAGAACTGCTTGATCAGGGTAAATGTTTTCGCGTTTCCCACGATCTTCATCTCCGGGTACTTTTGTGCCAGCCGCATGAGGCTGCCGGAATGATCCGGCTCCATGTGTGTGACCACAAGATAGTCGGGGCTGCGCCCCTCCAACACCCGCGCCACATTGGAAAGCCATTCTTCCGTTGCCCGTGCGTCCACGCTGTCCATCACGGCAATCTTCTCATCCAGAATGACATAGGAGTTGTAGCTCACTCCCATAGGCTGGACGGGGTACTGGTTTTCAAAGAGTGCCAATGTGTTATCATCCACCCCTACATAGCGGATGGCATCTGTTACCGTTTGGATAGCCATATAAAAAATACCTCCTATTTTCCTTACTCAGACTCTGACTGATAGGTTCTTCTTTTCTAATGGAACATACGCTCAACCGCGGATCGACGGTCGCGCATTTTACCGTTGCCTTGCTTCCCCCAGAGTCGTTACATGTGGTACACCGCAGCGGAGCGAAGTCCTTCCGGCAGGCCGTCGGGCGCAGCAGGTGAAAGTTCCCAGCGTACCTGCCCCGCCCACTGGGAGGCGACGGCGGAGAAGTGGAGCATGACAATACCGAGATCCAATGCGGCATCCAAATTATCGGTGTAGGCATCCTCCTGCTGCACCAAATAGATGCTGTGATCCTGCACAAGGAAGCCATAGGGCTGACGGTTGAGATAGCTGGGGGAGAGCGAAGCGGCGTAGAAGGACTGCCAGAGCATATCGTCGTAGAAGTCCATCATCTCGTCAAGCCCAGACTTGTTGCTCCAGCTCCCCATGTGAACCAAATCATGCACGCCCTTTTTGGGCGCGTAGTACTGCTGCTCGGCCCGCACATCGATCTGAGACATACTTAGGATATTCAGCCGCAGCTTTTTTGCGGTCTTTTCCCCGTAGCCAAAGGCAACGATTGCCGCCACCTCTAACGGGGTGGCGAGAGACAGTGCCTTTTTGATTTTGTCGCTGTCGGTGAAGGTCATCCAGCAGGTGTCAATGTCCAACTCAGTCAGCTTGAGGACGAGATCTTCCATCATGTAGCCGGCGTTGATGGCCGCATAGGAATGCGGGGCAGACATAAGGAGCAGGTAGTGCGGTGCTCCGATGAGAAATTGATTATAGCCCGCTGAGCTCTCCAGCGCCGGCTGTGCATCCTTGTCCAAGACGATCAACTCCGTTGCAATCTCCGGGACAAGACGGGGGCAGGTCTTTTCATAGTAGGATCGGAGCTGGCCGATAGCCTCGCTCGGAACTTCCTTTTCGCGGAATGCGTGAACGGATCTGCGATTTTGAATCATAGCGCTGTAATTCATAGTAGTATCTCCTATTCTGATGTCTTTGGTTTTCTTATAAATCGTCTATCAGTGCGGTGCTCTTGGCGTAGGCGGTACTGCGTGCCTCAAAGAAATCGGTCTTGACCATGTTGGCGTCGGCGTACTGGCTGACCCATTCCATGCTCTCCGGTTCGCTCTCAAAGCCTGGATACAATGCGGGATAGCCAAGGCTCGTCCAGCGGAGGTTGCCGAGATAGCGGATGTAATCGCTGATCATCTGCCGGTTCAGCCCCGGGATGTCGTCGCCGATCACATAATGCCCCCATGCGATCTCCTGCTCCACGCCCTCACGCATCATCTCGCGCAGCGCTTGTACGCTCTCGGCGGTGAACAACTCCGGCTGCTCCTTTTGCAGCTCCGTGATGATATTGCGGAACAGCCACAAGTGCGTGTTCTCATCGCGGTTTATGTAGCGAATCTCCTGCGCCGAGCCGGGCATCTTCCCGTTTCGGGAGAGATTGTAGAAGAACATAAAGCCGCTGTAAAAATAGATGCCCTCCAAAATATAGTTTGCCATCATCACGCGCAGCAGCGTGGGAGCGTCCTTCCGCTCCTGAAACTCGTTGTAGCAGTCCCCAATGAAGGTGTTGCGGCGCAGCAGATGCTCGTCCGTTTTCCATTGGTAGAGGATGTCATTGCGCTCCACGGGGGAACAGATGGTGTCGAGCATATAGCTGTAGCTCTGTGAGTGGACACACTCCTGAAACGCCTGAATGGACAGGCAGAGATTGACCTCGTTGGCGGTAATGTAGGCGCCGATATTAGGCAGGTTCGCTGTCTGAATGGAATCCAAAAAGACAAGAAAACTCAGAATTTTATCGTAGGCGCTGCGCTCGGCTGACAGCAGGCGGGGATAGTCCTTCACATCCTGCGAGAGATTGATCTCCTCAGGGATCCAAAAGTTGTTCATGGCCTGCCGGTACCAGTCGCTGACCCAAGCGTACTTCATATTGTTGAAGTCGTTGAGGTTGGTGGTATTGCCGCCGATCATGCGCCGCAGGCGCACATCAGGGTCGCCCTCCGGGTTAAAGAGGGGCTTTTTCTTCAGTTCCGTCATGCTATCCTCCTTATGACGAGCAGCTTTCGCAGTCCTCGACCTCAAGGGCCTTGCTGCGGACATAGTAAATGGTCTTGACGCCGGCCCTCCACGCCTCCAAATACAGTCTGAGCACCTGACGCATGGAATAGTCGTTGGTGATATAGAGATTCATGCTCTGCGCCTGGTCAATATGTCTCTGGCGAAGGCCCGCGGCGCGTACCGACCAGCTTTGGTCGATCAGATGCGCTGCCTTATAGTACCACCATGTATCCATAGAAAGCTCCGGGGCAACGCGGGGCAGCATGCTGCCCTTTTTCTCCTCTAAGAAGAATTTCTTCATAATTGGATCGATGCCCGCCGACGTGCCGGAGAGGATAGATGTGCTGGAGGTCGGTGCGACCGCCAGCAGATAGGCGTTGCGCATTCCCTGCACCGCCACCGTTTTCGCAAGCGCCCGCCACTTTTCGGAGGTATAACCCCGCTTTTCAAAATACGCGCCCGTCTGCCAGTCGCTGCCCTCAAAGAGCGCGTAACGACCCTTTTCCCGTGCCAGTGCTGTGTCCGCCTTGACGGCGGCGTAGTTGATGAGCTCGAATACTGCGTCGGTGAAGGCAAGGTGCTCATCGCTCTCCCAGTGGATGCCGCGCTTTGCCAGCATGTGGTGGTAGCCGCTGACGCCCAGGCCGATGCTGCGGTACTTCTGATTGGTAAGCCGCGCGTATTCCAACGGGTAGAAGTTGAGGTCGATCACATTATCCAGTGCGCGGATGGCCGTTTCCACCGTGCGTTCCATATAGGCCTCGTCCTCCACCGGCAGATTACCGAGAGACAGACTCGCCAGGTTGCAGACCACAAACTCACCTGGGCGTGTGGCCGTCACCACAATTGTGTCGCCGTTCTCCGTGTGCACCTCAGTGCTGATATGCTCGATGGGCGCCATGTTCTGCGCGATCTCCGTACAGAGATTGGAGCAATAGATCATTCCCGTGTGGCCGTTTGGGTTCATATGATTTACACTGTCGCGATTGAAAGCGAAGGGCGTGCCGGTCTCCACTGCCGAGCGAAGCACCAGCCGCACGATGTCCTTGACGGTGACGCTGCGCTTTTCGATGCGCGGGTCATTGACGCAGTCCAGATACCGCTTCTCCCATTCTGTACCCCAGTAATCCTCCAGTGCGTAGCCCTTGACCGTGAGAATCTCATGCGGACACATGAGATGCCACGGCGCGTCTATGTTCTCCTCCGCCAGTCGCCAGAAGAGATCCGGATAGCACACGGCGGGAAACACATCATGTGCCTTCATGCGGTCGTCGCCGTTGTTGGTGCGTAGTTGAAGGAATTCCGGCAGATCCCGGTGCCATGCGTCTAAGTAAACCGCCACAGCGCCCTGCCGCATCCCCAACTGATCCACCGCCACGGCGGTGTCGTTGACCAGCCGGATCCAGCGGATAACACCGCCCGCCGCCCCTTGAAAGCCGCGGATGGTGCTGCCTGCAGCGCGCACCTTACCGAAGTACATCCCCATTCCACCGCCGAATTTAGAGACCTTTGCGAAGTTGTCCAGCGAGCGGTAGATGCCGTCCAGACTGTCCGGCACAGTGTCCACAAAGCAGCTTGAAAGCTGATGGTAGGGCTTTCGTGCGTTGGACATGGTAGGTGTCGCCATCGTGACCTCCATACGGCTGAGCATATCGTAAAAGCGTTTTACCCACCCCATGCGGTCAGAGCCTTCGTTCATAGCAAGATGCAGCGCGATACCCAAAAACATCTCCTGCGGTGTTTCCAGCGGCACGCGGCTGCGTGACTGGATCACATAGCGTTTGAGCAGCAGGTCAAGGCCGGAGTAGGTGAACAGCTCGTCCCGTTCCGGGCAGAGAAAGTCCTCCGCCATGGCAATCTCCTCGTGGGTATAGTGGGCAAGGATATAGTCACCGTAGAGTCCCTTATCCGTCAGATAGCGAAGCTTGCCATAGAGGTCGCCGACGCCGCGCCCCTCCCATTCCTGTGCGTTGCGACAGCGAAAGGAGTGGTTCAGAAGCCGCGCCGCGATGAACTCCCACTTGGGTGCCTCTGCCGTAGTCAGCTCTACCGCCGCCTTGGTCAGTGCCTCAGCCCGCTCATCCTCCGTCATGCCCAGGCGACAGAAGCTCTCAAACTTCATTTGAAGCGCCGCGAGGGAGTAGACTTCCTCGGTAAAATCCATCTGGATGCGGCGCAGCACCTCGTCAAGCGAGTCATCCCCCACCGTCCGCGCGATGGTATGCCGGACACGGCGCAGCGCAGACCGCTTTTCGCGGTAGAGGATGTACGCCTTGGCCACCTCATAGTGTCCGCGCTCCATGAGCGTTCGCTCCACCTCGTCCTGCACACGTTCTACGGTGAGCGGCACTGTGACGGAGAGATTGTTGAGAACGGTGGCGAGGATCTCATCCATCTCTCTGCTCCCGATCTCCTTGCCCTGTCCGTCAAACGCCTTTTTCATGGCGTTGAAAATTTTCTCCTGTTGAAAGGGAACAGACTCCCCGTTTCGTTTTCTGATCTCCATTTCGATCCTCTCATCTTCTCCGGTCACTTCTCATGTCCTTTTGGGCAAAGAGCGGGCAAGCGCAGTATCACGCTTGCCCGCTCTATTTTTGAAAGCCGGTTTTTCTGCAGCCGACGCGGCGGGGCTGTTTGTTGTCTGTTGTCTTGGTTTTGGCTTTCCTGCCAGTTACTTCATAGATTCCAGAATGGCGTCCGCCAGTGCTTCCAGCTCAGTGCGCTTGTCCGTGCCCATGGACGAGGCGAGGCTGAGCCGCTCGTTGAGCACCGTCATGTTCTTAAGCTCATTGTTGACGAATTTCTGCATGAGGTCACCGGACTTCACCGCCCATGAGCCGTTTTCAATGATGGCAAAGGTGCGGTTTTGCAGATTCAGTGCCTTCATATCCATGAGGAAGTCATGCATGGCGGGGTAGATGCCGAGGTTGTAGGTCACAGAGGCCAGGACAATGTGACTGTACTTAAACGCCTCGGAGATCAGCTGGGAGACATGAGTGGAGGACACATCGTACATCGCCACCTTGCTCATGCCCTTATCGCAGAGCGACGTCGCCAGCGCCTGCGCCGCGTTCTCCGTGTTGCCGTACATAGAGGCGTAGACGATGAGCACGCCCTGGGTCTCAGGGGCATAGCGGCTCCATGTGTCGTACTTTTCAATGAACCAGCCCAGATCCTTGCGCCACACGGGGCCGTGGAGCGGGCAGATGTACTTGATCTGATCCAAAACGCCGCCGGCCTTTTTCAGCAGGAGCTGGATGTGGGGGCCGTACTTGCCCACGATGTTGGTGAGGTAGCGGCGGGCATCGTCCAGCCAGTCCCGCTCGAAGTCCACCTCGTCGGCGAACAGCTTGCCGTCCAGCGCGCCGAAGGTGCCGAAGGCGTCGGCGGAAAAGAGGACGCCGTCGGTGACGTCGAGGGTCACCATGGCCTCCGGCCAGTGAACCATAGGCGCGCCCACAAAGGTGACGGTGTGCTTGCCGAAGGAGAAGGTGTCGCCCTCCTTCACCTCGATGCACTCATGTCCGTCCACATGGAAGCCGAACTGCCGCATGAGCATGAATGCCTTCTCGTTGGAGATCAATTTCACCTTGGGATGGCGCAGCAGGATCTCCTCGATGCAGGCGGCGTGATCCGGCTCCAGATGGTTGACCAGCAGGTAGTCCAGCTCGCGGCCATCCAGCACATACGCCAGATTTTCCAAAAGCTGGCGGCAGGCAGACCAGTCCACCGTGTCAAAGAGCACCGTCTTTTCATCCAGCAGGCAGTAGGCGTTGTAGCTTACGCCCCGGGGAATGGGAAAGCAGTTTTCAAACAGGGCCAGGCGATGGTCGTTGGCGCCCACCCAGTAGAGGTCGTTCGTTACTTTACGCACGCAATACATCTTATCTTGCCTCCTTCACGGCCTCAAGCCTTTACAAATTGATCCTTCGTCTCCGCGCACTCGGGACACACCCACTCGGCGGGAAGCTGCTCAAAGAGCGTACCCGGCGCGATCTCGCCGTCCTCGTCGCCCAACTCCGGCACATACTCGTAGCCGCAGCCGCTGCAGACGTAGCGGTCGCCGATGGGGGCGGGCTTCGGCGGCGTGGGCCGCTTCATCTTTACCATGGGCGGCGCGGGCAGCTTTTCGCCGCTATCCAGCGCGGCAGTGAGCAGGGGCAGGATCTCCTCCACATCGCCCACGATGCCGTAGTCGCAGTTCTTGAAGATAGGCGCGTTACCGTTCTTATTGATGGCCACGATGGTGGAGGCGTCCTTGATGCCCTTAAGGTGCTGGGATGCGCCGGAGATGCCGCAGGCGATGTACAGATTGCCGGTGAACTTCTGACCGGACATACCCACATAGCGGTTCAGCGGCAGATATTTGAGAGTCTCCGCCACAGGGCGGGAAGAACCGATGGCCGCGCCGGCGGCCTTGGCCAGCGACTCTACCAGTTTCATGTTCTTTTTCTCCCCGATGCCCTTGCCCGCGGAGACCACCCGCTCCGCCTGCGGGATGGGCGTATCCATAGGGATGCCCACGGAGAAGTCGTGACCATCCTTCTTCAGCGCCGCCACAAGGTCGGCCACCTGCTGGGCAGCATCCCCCTCCCGGAAGATAGTCTTTTTGCGAATGCCGGTGATGGGCGCGGGTTTCTTGGCCGCCGAACGGCTCTCGCCGCCGGAGCTCTTGCCCAGTCTGCCCAACAGATGAGAGGCGATGACCACCCGCTGGATCTCGTTAGTGCCCTCGTAGATGGTGGTGATCTTGGCGTCGCGGTAGGCCCGTTCCACCTCCATGCCCTTGAGGTAGCCGCTGCCGCCGTGGATCTGCAAGGCATCGTTGGTGACCTCCAGCGCGATGTCCGAGGCGTACATCTTCGCCATGGCGGACTCCATGCCGTAAGGCGCGTGCTGCTCCTTCAGCTCCGCCGCGGAGTAGATGAGGAACCGGGCGCAGCGCAGCTTGGTTGCCATATCCGCCAGCTTGAAGGCGATGCTCTGCTGGGCCGCGATGGGCTTGCCGAACTGGACGCGCTCCTTGGAATAGCTCAACGCGTGCTCAAACGCGCCCTGGGCGATGCCCAGCGCCTGCGCGGCGATGCCGATGCGTCCGCCGTCCAGCGTGGACATGGCGATCTTGAAGCCCTCGCCCTCCTTGCCCAACAGGTTTTCCTTGGGGACCTTCACGTCGTTGAAGATCAGCTCCGCCGTGGAGGAGGAGCGAATACCCATCTTGTCATAGTGGTCGCCGAACTCA
>OHGU01000286.1_pt1 | contig 12073 bp, 10 predicted proteins | sample 1567871 | NCBI WGS metagenome assembly OHGU01 (sample SAMEA3879595, study PRJEB24766) | human gut metagenome | biome: human-associated habitat; feature: feces | place: USA | collected 1985/1987 | reverse complement strand
GGCTTGGAAATGTACATGCGATGAGTCATCCGGTCAGCGCATTTTTCGATGTGCCTCACGGAGTGGCAAATGCAGTGTTGCTTCCTGTAATCGCAGAGTACAATGCACTTGCAGACCATGGCAAGTATCTGACCATCTACAATGATATAAGCCCGATTCCTGCATATGCGGACGAATTTGAGCCGATGATGCTGGTAGATGCAATCAGGGAGCTTTGTACTGACATCGGAATCCCGGAGAATTTGACCATCGCAATCAACAATGCCAGCAAAAACGGAACAGTCACAAAGGAAGAGATAGAAAGCAAGATAGAGCCGATGGCTGTCGATGCCATGAAGAGCGGCAATATTGCAGTGAACCCACGGTCATCCCGTCAGTGTGATATAGAAATGTTATACCGCAAGGCACTGTAAAACAGATATCTTTATCAAAAACATCGGTTAATATCATAAAAATTTGATGCGAAAAGTTTGATGTAAAAAATTTGAAGTGGAAGTTTCAAATGGAAAGAGAGGAAAATGTATGGATTACCTGTCACACAATGTATCGGAAAATTTAAAGAGACTGCGTCAGTCCAAGGGAATGAGTCTTGATCAGGTGGCAGAGCAGACCGGTGTGAGTAAGAGTATGCTGGCACAGATTGAAAAGGGAACGGCAAATCCATCATTGGGTGTGCTTGGAAAGATTACAAGCGGACTGCGGATTGAATTTCAGACTTTGATTGAAGCTCCCCGTGTGGATTTCTGTCTGGTGAAGCCGGAAGAAATGATTCCAACCAAGGAACTGGAGGGACAGTATAAGGTCTTTACCTGCTTTCCATTTGAGGACTCCCAGTCCGTAGAAATCTACCGGATTGACGTAGAGCCGGGCGGTGTATACACCAGTGGAAGCCACGGCGAGCGGACGAGAGAATATATTACGGTAATTGACGGCGCGCTGACCATAGAATGCCATGACCACAGCCAGAAGGTGGAAAAGAGCCAGGTCTACAAATTTGAAACAGACCAGCCGCACATTTACCGGAATGAAGGAAGTGAGCGGGCAAGCTGTATGTGCTTTTTCTTAGACTATACAAATATTCGATAAATATAGCAGGCAATTGCGAAAGAGAGATAGATTTTGCACGGAAAATATTACGTTGATTCACAGAGGATTATCTTTATCCGATATGAAATGCCAACAGTTCTTAGAATGCGGGGTTTTCTTGCTTGTAAACTGTCTTTCCGCTTGCTTTGTCAGAATCGCTGCACTGTCCGTCGAGAGCAGATGCCCATAACAGCCCTTATCAGGCATCTGTACTTCGACGAACCGTGCAGTTATTCTGACAAACATTGGAAAGACTGTTTTAATCCTCTAAAGAAAAACACGCATTTTAGAACTGTGGTATTTCGTAGCGAAAGATAATCCCCTGTGAATCCGTGATATTATTGGGGCAATCATCTTTCTGTCCCGCTTCGCAATCGCCTAACCATATGCATGAGAATAACTCATGATTTTTCTTGCAGTGTATCACAGGAAACGAAGAAAAACAAGCCGGGGCGAGGTTGAAAGAAGAGCCTTAATTTGCTATACTAAAGCGGATGAAAGCGAGGCAATTATGAAGAAAATAAAATATATGGCAGTTGTACTTGCCACGGGACTACTGTTGGCCGGCTGTGAGGAGGATGAGACACAGAATAATAAAGATGCATATCGGCAGATAGGCATCAACTGTATGCAGGAGGGTGACTATGAGGGCGCCATTGATGCATTTCAGAATGCACTGGACCAGTCGCTGGCAGTTGTGGGAGAAGAAGAAATAGATACCTGTTATTATAAAGCAGCAGCACAGTATGCCGCAGGAAAGAAAGAGGATGCCATTGAGACCTATCAGGCATTAATCAATTATGACAAGAAAAATGCCCAGGCATATTTCCTGTTAGGAGAACTGTACCGGAAAGAAAATGACATGGATAAAGCAAAAGAAAATTTTAATCTGGCAGCACAGTATGCCGGCAGTGACTATGAAATGTATATTGCTTTGTACCAGGAGTGTTATGCCGCAGGAATGCAGACCGAAGGTCAGGAGTATCTGAAAAAAGGTATTGAAGCAGGTGGTAAATCAGCGGAGGACTATGCCCAGAGAGGCAGAATTTATCTATTACTGGGAGATTATGATAATGCGGAAACAGAGCTTACGACAGCTATTAATAAAAAGAGCACGGAAGCTTCTTTGTATATGGCACAGCTCTATGAAGTGAAAGGCGAAGATGAGAAGGCAGCCGGATTATATAAAGAATATATCGATGAAAATCAGGATAATCCGACAGCATTGATTTGTCTGGGAGGAATGGAATTAGAAAAAGGTAATTATGACAGTGCAATAAACTATCTTAAGATGGCACTGGATTTAGATGCAGGCTCACAGAAGCAGAAGGCGCAGCGTAATCTGATACTGGCATATGAACAGAGCGGAGATTTCACATCTGCAAAAAGCGAGATGGAGGATTATACAAAGAATTATCCGAATGACGAAGAAGCTGCCCGGGAATACTTGTTTTTGATGACACGTTAAGCAAAAAGGGCAAAATGTATGGGACAGGAAAACGAGGGAAAAAGGCAGAGAGGAACAATACGAAAATGAGCGAAACCTATGAGATTATCGTGCTGGATTTAGATGGCACCTTAACCAATTCAAAGAAAGTCATTACACCAAAGACGAAAGACGCACTGATGCGGATTCAAAAGGAAGGGAAAAAAGTAGTGCTGGCATCCGGCCGTCCTACCGGGGGCATCGTAAAGCTGGCAGACGAACTGGATTTGAAGAGCTATGGCGGATTTGTACTGGCATTTAATGGTGGAAAGATTATTAATTATGAGACCGGAGAGATTGTATACAATAAGACAATACCGGTAGAACTGGTGCCGGCAGTGTATGAGCAGGCATGCAGACTGGGTGTAGGCGTGCTTACTTATAAAGGAAATACCATCATCCATGGAAACGGAGTGAATGAATATAGCCGTAACGAGGGAAAAATTAACGGAATGCCGATAAAAGAGGTAGATAATTTCGCAGAATATGTAGATTATCCGGTAAATAAATTCCTGATGACAGGAGAACCGGAAAAGATTGCAAAAGCACAGGATGTGATGCGGCAGACCTTTGGAGAACAATTAAACATTTTTCGCTCAGAACCGTTTTTCTTAGAAATTGTTCCACCATCCATTGATAAGGCATATTCTCTTGGAAAACTGTTAGAATATCTGGGAGAAAAGAAGGAGCAGATGATCTGCTGTGGAGATGGCTTTAATGACAAGTCTATGATTGCATTTGCCGGGCTTGGTGTGGCAATGGCAAACGCACAGCCGGAGGTAAAAGAGGTCGCAGATTATATTACCACTTCCAATGATGAAGACGGAGTGGCGCTTGTAATAGATAGATTCATGTAAGGAAGGCGTATGGCATGCAGAAAATAACAGAACTATTGTCAAAGGGAAAATCACCATATCATGTAACAGAATGGACAGGAAAGCAGTTACAGGAGGCAGGGTATGAAGAATTAAAGCTGCAGGAATCCTGGCAGCTTCATGCAGGCGGTAAATACTATGTAAGACCGTATTCCGGTATGGTAGCAGCATTCTCTGTTCCGGAACAGCTGGACAGAAAGACGGCACTCCGCCTGATGCTGGCCCATACAGATTTTCCATGTTTTAAAATAAAACCGAATCCTGAAGTGAAGACGAAGGATTACAGGCAGTTAAATGTGGAGCCATATGGCGGTATGCTCAAAAATACATGGTTTGACCGTCCACTTGGAATTTATGGGAAAGTGGTATTAGAATCGGGACATCCATTTGCACCGGAAGTAAAGCTTTTCGGAAGTGAGGAACCATCAGCAGTGATTCCGTCATTAGCACCACACCTGAACCGTGAGGCAGGCGGAAAACAGGAATATGATATGCAAAGAGAACTGCTTCCACTGCTTGGAATAGAGCAGGACGGAGACGTTACAGAGAATTTTTTCACGGATTACTTAAAAGAACAGCTTGGGGCAGAGGCAAATGAGGTTTTAAGCTATGATTTATTCCTTACCAATATGGATGAACCGGAATTAATAGGAAGTGATAAGAAGCTTCTTTCTTCTCCGAGAATCGATAATCTGGCATCGGTAGCAGCAATTGTGGAGACAATGTGTGAAAAAACGACCGGAGATTCACTGGTTGTGGCAGGATTATTTGATAATGAGGAAATCGGCAGCCGCTCCAAGCAGGGAGCAGACAGCAGTCTTCTTAAGGATATCATAATGAAAATTGGTGCAGCCTTTGGAATGGCAGAAACAGAGGTAAATGATATGCTCCGGGGAGGCTTTCTCTTGTCTATAGACGGAGCTCATGCCGTACACCCGAATTACACAAATAAATCAGATATTACGAATGATGTGATATTGGGAAAAGGAATTACCGTAAAGACTTCTGCCAGCCAGCGGTATCTTTCTGACAGTGAGGCAACAGCGGTGGTGATGCTGCTTTGTAAAAAGACAGATATTCCATATCAGGTGCAGGTAAACCGTTCCGGTATGCCGGGTGGACAGACCCTTGGACCGATTGCGGTTTCCTATCTGCCAATGCAGGGAGCGGATATTGGAATTCCGATGCTTGCCATGCATTCTGCAAGAGAACTGGCAGATATGAGAGATTATCAGGCATTGGTAATGTTTTTGAAAATATTTTCTGCATAAAGAAATTGCAAAAAAAGTTGAATTTTTTGGAAAAATATCACAAAATGTCGTTGACAATCGGTAAGATTCAGTACAAAATTAGTAGTATAGCGTAATGCACAGAAAGTGCATTGATTGGAGGAAATATATGGCATTGGGAAAGAATAAAAAAATTATAAATCTGGTTCAGTCAATCAGTGAGATGAAAGAAGAGAATTATGCTGCAGGTTCACCGGAACTGCAGAATATGTATGAACGCATGAGCGCTGGCAGACGTCAGCTTGCACAGGTATATGGGGAAGATATGCAGGCAGTTATGACAATGAGTGCCTTAGGCCTGAAAGTTGGACATGATACCGTAAAGATGACAACGACAGCAGAGGATGTCAATACAGCAACAAAGGCAATCCATGATGCAGCAGCAGAAACATCCAGTATTGCAGAGGAAGTAAGAAATGCCCATGAGGGTCTGACCAATACAATTGTTGATGTATCAGAGAAAACTACTGATATTTATAAGAAGATAGAGAATGGCCAGGAAGAACTGACAGCTATCCGGGATTTATCCAAAGATGCAATCTCAGAATCCACAGAAATGAAGAAGAATATGGATGCATTGATGGATGTTATCAATCATATGAATGAAGTCATTGAAGGTATCAATGCAATTTCCGAACAGACCAACCTGCTGGCATTGAACGCATCAATCGAGGCAGCAAGAGCAGGAGAAGCAGGAAAGGGATTTGCCGTTGTAGCGGAAGAAATCCGTCAGCTGGCAGAGGGAACCAAACAGTTAACCGGAAATATGGGTGAATTCGTAGAAGGAATCCGCGATGCTTCTGAGAAGAGTTCTAAGAGTGTGGATGTTGCAATTACATCTCTTGACAATATTGATCAGAAGATTAATGCTGTATGGAATATTAATGACGAGAACAAGAAAAATGTTGGAACCATCAGCGAATCGATTGGTTCCCTTGCTGGTATCAGTGAAGAAATCAGCAGCTCCATGAATGTGCTGGAAACCCAGGTGTCCTGTATTGAAGACCAGTGCGGTAATCTCAGCAATGATGCAGAATTGCTGACCGTTATAAATGGAAATTTAAAAGGTTCGGTAGAACCATTAACCCAGGTTGAAACGGGTATGGATAATGTGGCGAAGGTTATAGGAGAAATGAGCCGTGATGCATTTTACCGTATGGATAATGCAGTTTTTGATGCTTATGTACAAAAAGCAATGGAAGCACATAGGGCATGGCTTGAGACTTTACATACCATGGTAACTGAGAAGAATGTCCTTACGTTACAATTTGATGATACAAAATGTGGCTTTGGTCATTTTTACTATTCCATGCATCCGGAAAATCCGGCAATTGCACCGGTCTGGAATGCACTGGCAGAGAAACACAGAAGATTCCATGGATATGGAAAAGAAGTGCAGCAGGCACTGTTTGATGAGAACGCGGAAAAAGCAGAAGAAATTTATCTGGAAGCAGAGAAATGCTCAAATGAATTACAGAATGATTTTGCTGCAATTTTAAATATTTCTGCAGGATTATCCCAGAACGGACAGAGTGTGTTTGCATAAACAGAAAGTAAGAAAAGGATATTTTATGCCTGAATTTTTTGAAAACAATGAAATGGAAGAAAGAGTCATCCTGGTTGGCGTAAGCAGCCAGGATGGCGATGATACAGAAGACTCCCTGGATGAATTGGAGGAGCTGGTGAAGACTGCCGGAGCAGTAACGGTGGGCAGGGTAATCCAGAACCGTCAGACAATACATCCGGGGCTTTATATTGGTAGCGGAAAAGTAGAAGAGCTGCTGGATGAAATTGCATGGACCAATGCAACAGGAATTGTCTGCGATGACGAACTAAGCCCGGCACAGCTTCGGAATCTTTCAGATGCCCTGAACGTAAAAGTGATGGACAGAACCTTAATTATCCTTGATATTTTTGCTGCCAGAGCATCTACCAGTGAGGGAAAGATACAGGTGGAACTGGCACAGCTTCGTTACCGCATGAGTCGTCTTTCCGGCATAGGAAAGAGTATGTCAAGGCTGGGAGGAGGAATTGGAACGAGAGGTCCGGGAGAGAAAAAGTTAGAGGTAGACCGTCGTCTGATTGCATCAAGAATCAGCCAGCTCAAACGGGAGTTAGAGGAAGTGAAACGGCACCGGGAAGTGAATCGTGTGGCAAGACAGCGGAATCATGTTCCGGTGGCAGCAATTGTAGGGTATACCAATGCCGGTAAATCAACCCTTTTAAATGCTCTGACCGGAGCTGGAATTTTTGCAGAGGATAAACTTTTTGCAACCTTAGACCCGACTACCAGAATGTTAGAACTTCCGGGAAGCCAGAAGCTTTTGCTTACGGATACGGTAGGGTTTATCCGGAAACTGCCGCATCATCTGATTGATGCCTTCCGTAGTACTTTAGAGGAAGCTAAGTATGCAGATTTTATCATTCATGTGGTGGATGCATCCAATCCACAGGCTGCCAAGCAGATGCATATTGTATATGAGACATTGCACCAGTTAGAGGTTACAGATAAAAAGATATTGACATTGTTTAATAAGCAGGATGCCATTACAGACCGGGAACCATTGCGGGATGGCAGGGCAGATATTACTTTACGGGTATCTGCAGCAAGAGGTGATGGACTAGAAGAATTGAAAGACTGCCTCGCCCGGATACTGCGGGAGAACAAACACTATCTTGAGACAGTGCTGCCATATGACAAGGGTGGATTGCTGCAGCAGATAAGAGAAACAGGAGAATTAATAGCAGAAGAATATCTGCCGGAGGGAATCCGTATAGAAGCATATGTACCTCCGGAGCTATTTGAGAAAATACATGCATGAGCAGATTGCCCCAGAACTGCTTGTATGCTAAAATAGGAGCAACAGGAGGTATTCCACATGACAATCTTAATAAAAGGTGGCCGCATTTTAGATCCGGCTACGAAAACAGATGATGTAATGGACCTTTTCATAGAAGATGGAGTCATTACCAAAAGAGGAAAAAATATCAAGAAAAAGGCAGAGAAGACTATCGATGCCAAAGGACTGTATGTAATGCCGGGACTCGTTGATATGCATGTGCATTTGCGGGATCCAGGATTTACTCATAAGGGTGATGTTGAAACAGAAACCCGTTCCGCAGCAAGAGGCGGATATACCACGGTACTTGCAATGCCAAATACCAAGCCGGTGGTAGATAATGCTGATGTGGTACGTTATGTACATCATAAGGCAGAAAATGTCGGACTGGTGCATGTATTACAGGTTGGTGCTGTAACAAAAGGACAGCAGGGAGAGGAATTAGCTGACATCAAAGAGATGGTGGAGGCAGGAAGCCCTGCAATCAGTGAAGATGGCAAATCAGTCATGAATTCACTTCTTGCAAGAGATGCCATGCTGGTAGCAAGGGACTGTAACATTCCGGTACTGTCACATTGCGAAGATAAGAATCTGGTTGGCTCCGGCGTGGTCAACGAGGATGAGAATGCAAAACGGTGGGGACTGGCTGGAATTACCAATTCCGTAGAAGATATCATGATTGCAAGAAATATCCTGTTATCCAAAGATACCGGTGCACACCTGCATCTTTGCCACTGCTCCACAAAGAACAGTGTAAACATGGTAAAATATGCCAAGTTAGAGCATATTCCGGTATCCGCAGAGGTATGTCCGCATCATTTTACACTGACATCAGATGATATGGTAGAGGGAGATACCAATTATAAGATGAATCCGCCACTCCGCCGGAAAGAGGATGTGGAGGCATTGAAAAAGGGACTTTCCGACGGAACCATGGAAGTCATTTCTACAGACCATGCACCGCATACAGCAGATGAAAAAAATAGCAGCATGGTAAAGGCACCATTCGGAATCGTTGGAATGGAAACTGCAGCAGCACTGACTTATACAGAACTCGTGCTGGGTGGATACTTAACACCGATGCAGATGGTAGAGAAGATGAGCTATAACCCGGCACAGATTCTTCATTTGAAGAAAGGAACTTTGGAAGAGGGAAGAATGGCAGATGTCATGCTTTTTGATCCGGAATGCACTTATGCCATTGATAAGAACAAGTTCTGGTCGAAAGCAAAGAATACACCATTCCACGGCAGAAAAGTAACTGGTAAAGTAATGATGACTATCTGTGACGGCAAAATTGTATATGATGCAGCAGAAGAATAAGAAAAAGAAAGGCTTAAAGATATGATTAACAAATTAATTAAAAAAATCGAGAAAACCCATGCACCAATCGTTGTCGGCTTAGATCCGATGTTAGATTATGTTCCGGAACATATTAAGGTAGCAGCATTTAAGGAGCGTGGTGAGACTTTAGAGGGTGCAGCAGAAGCAATCTGGCAGTTTAACAAAGCAATTGTAGATGCCACTTATGATCTGATTCCTGCTGTAAAACCACAGATTGCCATGTATGAGCAGTTTGGAACAGAGGGTGTGAAAGCATATCAGAAGACAGTAGATTACTGCCACTCCAAAGACCTTGTGGTAATCGGAGATGTAAAACGTGGCGATATCGGTTCTACATCCGCAGCTTATGCAGTGGGACATCTTGGTAAAGTCCAGGTGGGAAGTAAGAAGCTTTCTGCTTTTGATGAAGACTTTGCAACCGTTAATCCATATCTTGGTTCAGACGGAATCAAGCCTTTCCTGGAAGTATGTAAAGAAGAGAAAAAAGGTATCTTCATTTTAGTTAAGACCAGCAATCCATCCAGTGGAGAATTCCAGGACAGATTAATTGATGGCAGACCACTGTATGAATATGTCGGTGAAAAGGTAGCACAGTGGGGCGAAGAAGTCATGGGAGATAACTACAGCTATGTGGGAGCAGTAGTAGGAGCAACCTATCCGGAGATAGGAAAAGTCCTTCGTAAAGTAATGCCAAAGAGCTTTATCCTGGTTCCGGGATACGGTGCCCAGGGTGGCAAAGGAGCGGACTTAGTACATTACTTCGACGAAAACGGACTGGGTGCAATTGTTAATTCATCCCGTGGAATCATTGCAGCATATAAGCAGGAGGCTTATGCATCTTTTGGAGCAGAACATTTTGCAGATGCATCCAGAGCAGCAGTAGAGGCAATGATAAAAGATATCGATGGAGCTTTACAGGCAAGATAGGAGAAGAAGATGGCAGAGAAGTTTAAAGAACAGGCGATTATTATCCGCCAGGAAGAAATTGCGGATGACATTTACAGTATGTGGCTGCGTACGGAAGAGATTGCAGCACATGCAAAAGCAGGTCAGTTTGTATCTGTATATTGTAATGAAGGAAGCAGGCTGCTTCCAAGACCAATCAGTATCTGTGAAATTGATAAAAAGGATAATGCCATCCGTCTGGTATACCGTAAAGTTGGAAAGGGAACAGAAGAGTTTTCCGGTATGCATACCGGCGGAATTCTTAATATAACAGGACCGCTGGGAAATGGATTTCCGAAGAAAGAAAAGAAAGCGTTCTTAATTGGTGGTGGAATTGGTATTCCGCCAATGTTAGAGCTGGCAAAAGAATTGGACTGTGAAAAGCAGATGGTACTTGGTTTCCGGGATGAGCTTTTCCTGATGGATGAATTTCGTGAAGAAGGAGAAGTCTATGTGGCAACTGAGGACGGAAGTGCCGGGACAGAAGGAAATGTATTGGATGCCATCCGTGAAAATGGGCTGATAGCAGATATTATCTATGCCTGCGGACCAAAGCCGATGCTGGCAGCTATTAAGGAATATGCAAAAGAGAAACAGATTGAGTGCTGGATTTCCATGGAAGAACGTATGGCTTGTGGAATCGGAGCCTGTTTAGCCTGCGTGTGCCAGTCTAAGGACAAGGATGAACATTCCAATGTCAATAACAAACGTGTATGTAAAGAAGGACCGGTTTTCCGGGCTGAGGAGGTGGAACTTTAATGAATACAAGAGTAAATCTGGCAGGAGTATTATTGAAGAACCCGATTATGACAGCATCCGGAACCTTTGGCTCCGGTCAGGAATACAGTGAATTTGTAGATTTGAATAAACTGGGTGCAGTAGTGACGAAAGGTGTTGCCAATGTACCATGGCCGGGGAATCCGACCCCTCGTGTGGCAGAAGTGTACGGTGGAATGTTAAATGCTATCGGTTTACAGAATCCTGGTATTGATGTATTTGTACAGCGTGATATTCCATTTCTTACCCACTATGACACACGCATTATTGTAAATGTTTGTGGAAAAACAGCCTCCGATTATATAGAAGTTGTGGAAAGACTGGCCGAACAGCCGGTAGATATGCTGGAAATCAATATTTCCTGTCCGAACGTAAAAGAGGGTGGAATTGCTTTTGGACAGGATCCGAAAGCGGTAGAAGCAATCACAAAGGAAATGAAAAAGTATGCAAAACAGCCGGTGATCATGAAACTGAGTCCGAATGTCACAGACATCACGGAGATGGCACGGGCGGCAGAAGCCGGCGGTGCCGATGCCCTGTCTTTGATTAATACCATCACGGGAATGAAGATTGACATCAACCGCAGAAAATTTGTCCTTGCAAATAAGACCGGTGGGATGTCCGGTCCGGCAATTCATCCGGTAGCGGTGCGTATGGTTTACCAGACGGCACAGGCGGTAAAGATTCCGATTATTGGTATGGGTGGGATTATGAATGCCGCAGATGCGATTGAAATGATATTGGCAGGTGCGACAGCTGTATCTGTCGGCACCGCCAATTTCCGGAATCCGGCAGTGACCATGGAAATTGTAGAAGGCATTGAGCGCTACATGGAAAAATATCATGTGAGCGATATCAAAGAACTAATCGGTGCCGTTTCGGAATAAAGATATGGTAACTGCTTACTGTTTTTGAATATATTGTACCAGGGATTTCATTTTGGCAGCAATGTTTTCCAGAATCTGTGTGTTTACGGTCTCTGCATCCATTGTTTCGGATGCATGGGCGGTCAGTTCTTCAGAAACTGCGGAAATTGTCTGTACGGAATCTGAAATTGCCTGATTAGAGTTACGCAGATCTGTGGTATTGCTGGTCAGTTCCTCGCAACACAGTAAAAGTAACCGTTAAATAACAGCCGGATCCGTATTTAAGAACAGCATCCGAAACTTTGCGGGGCGGATCGCCTCGCAGGGGTGGGGATGCTGTTTCTTTTTATGATTCGCGCATTGAAAACCCACCGGAAGTATGCTAAAATTTAATAGAAAACTGCGAAATAACAAGGGCAGAATGCCTTTTGATACAGGAGGAAAGTATACAATGGAAAGTTACAAGAGTGAGTTCATTGAGTTTATGGTAGAGAGTGATGTTCTCAAATTTGGCGATTTTACACTGAAGAGTGGAAGAAAATCGCCATTTTTTATGAATGCAGGT
>OHGU01000280.1_pt1 | contig 12152 bp, 10 predicted proteins | sample 1567871 | NCBI WGS metagenome assembly OHGU01 (sample SAMEA3879595, study PRJEB24766) | human gut metagenome | biome: human-associated habitat; feature: feces | place: USA | collected 1985/1987 | reverse complement strand
TCTGGCCCCCGGTTATACGGATCTCCGCCGGGGGATCGATGGATTGGCTTCTATTGTACGCTTTCAGTTTGAACTTGACCCTTATGATAAAAATACGCTTTTTCTGTTCTGCGGAAGAAAAAAAGCAGCAGGAAAATGTTGCAGATAAGGATGCAGGAAAAGACAAAGGCAATAAGAAAGAAGATGGAGCTTCGGATGATTTTGTGGCAACGCTTCCAAAGACAGAGGAAGAAACATCGGAGAAACTGGCAGAGACAGACAGTATCATAAAACCTTCTGATAACGTAGTTGCTTCAAAGGATTCGGATGGACAGGCACAGTCCGACAGCGGGCAGACGGAAAAAGAAAATGCAACAAATGCAGCGGCTGAGGTAGAAAATGAGCCTGAGACAAAGGCGGCAGCAGCCACCACAAAAACATTGCATTTTGCGGAAGAGGATGGATTAAACTGGCCATTACAGGGTAATGTAGTCTTAAATTACAGCATGGATCAGACCGTGTATTTTGCAACGCTGGATCAGTATAAATATAATCCGGCAGTGATTATTGCAGGAGAAGTAAATGACAGGGTATCCGCAGCCGCAGAAGGAAAGATAACTGATATTTCCAACAGTGCGGTCACAGGATGTACCGTGGCGATGGATTTAGGAGATGGTTATAGTGCTATTTACGGGCAGCTTAAGGAAGTGCCGTATGAAGTGGGCGACATTGTCGGCAAAGGAAAACTGGTAGGTTATATTGCGGAACCGACGAAATATTATTCCGTGGAAGGAAGTAATCTTTATTTTGCTTTACAAAAAGATGGCGAACCGGTAGACCCGGTAAGCTTCTTTGAGTAAAAGAGCCATACTTGAAAAAAGAGCCGCATACCTATATAATAAAAGACATTAAAAAATACGAAAAAGGGTGCGCAAAAAGATGGATTTTAATGCTTACAGCAGCGAAGTATTGGAATGGTTAGAGGGTGTCCGGAAGAATCGGGGAACAGATGCCGAAAAAACATTGATGCTATGTAAAAATATAAGAGATTATGCCAGAGAGCAGGATGATGAGAAACTGTTAGGCTATGCCTATTATTACAGTGGCGAGACATATTATCTTCTGAATGATGTGGATAAACTGTTTCGCAATCTTTCCTGTTCCCTGCCATACCTGGAGCATTCCAAACAGCATGGTTTATTGGCAAGAGCCTATAATATTCTTGCCATTACGTCCATGAATCGTGGAAATGCTCCTTTTGCCATGGATTATTATCTGAATGCCAGAATGTATTGTGAAAAATATAAATTATATGATATTGGTATTATTATCAATATTAATATCGGTATGCTTTATAATAATTTTGGGGAATACCGGCAGGCAGAAAAATATTTAGAGCAGGCATATGATTTATTGCAGAAGAATAAGGAAATACCGGAATATTACAGTTATCTTCTGAATATCTATATAGGACTGGGAAACAGCTGCTTTTATCAGGAAGAGTATATGCAGGCACAGGAATATGCACTGCGGGCAAAAGAGGTGTGCAGTGGACATCTGGAAGAGTTAGAGCAGATTGCCTTTGCCTGCTTTGAAGCAAGACTCTGTAATGCCATGGGAAAGAAAGAAGAATGTGACCGGAATATAGCAATTGTGCAGAAGGTATCAGATACCAGAATGCCGATTCTTGATATTTTTGATGATCTTTATGCTTATTGTGAGATGCTGTTAGATACCAGAAAGGAAGAGGAATTCTGGAAATTAGTAGAACTTTTAGAGAAGATGGCAAGGGAAGCTAAGATTATTTATATGCAGAAGCGGATTCTGACTTTAAAAATCCGTTATTATAAGCGGCAGGAAAAGAATCGTGAATATCTGCAGGCATGCGGTTTGTTTTTTGAATTGTCCGAGATACTGGAAAAAGAAAATAAATATATCATGACCTGCATCTTAGATATGCGTTATACATTGGAAGAGACGAACCACAGCAGAAAGAAGATGGAAAAAGAAAACAGGATTCTCTTAGAGCAGTCCCAGACCGATGCACTGACCGGAATCCCGAACCGCTATCGGTTAGAACAGCATGCGCAGAAGGTATTCGAACATGCCATAGCAGAGAAAATTCCAGTGGCAGTGGAAATACTGGATATCGATTATTTTAAACAATATAATGATAACTATGGGCATCAGAAGGGTGATTTATGTATCTGCCGTGTAGCAAAGGAAATTCAGAAGTTAGCGGAAAAGGATGATATTTTCTGTGCACGGTATGGAGGGGATGAATTCATTTTAATTTATGAGGGATATTCCAGAGAAGCCGTAGTCATTCTTACAGAAAAATTAAAGCGAAGCATCCGTGACCTTAATATGGAGCACGCTTTTTCAGAGGCACAGCGCTATGTATCCATTTCGCAGGGAATCTGTTATGATATACCGGATGCAGACAGAACGATGAAGAACTTTTTGCAGAAAGCCGATGATTTACTCTATCAGGTCAAAGAAGAAAACCGGGGAGGAATCTGTATTGGAAGCTGTCGGTAAATGGAACATACATAAGAAAACTGCATAAGATAAAATGTAACGGCCAAAAATCCGCAATCGATACTTTTTTACCAGTTTATGGAATATGAGTAAGATACTTTTTTGGTCGATTGCTTTATATAGAGATAAGACTGGGCGGTGCCCGGTCTACATAGGAAGGATTACATGAAAGAGAAACATAATTACACTTATATGGTGCTCTGCCGGGATGGGAGCCTCTATACCGGCTGGACGACTGATATCGACAAGCGGATTGAAGCACATAACAGTGGAAAAGGAGCAAAGTATACCAGAAACCGGGGACCGGTGGAACTGCGGTATTTAGAGGAATCCGGGACGAAGGAGGAGGCCATGCAGAAGGAAGCAGCCTATAAAAAGCTGACCAGAAAGCAGAAGGATGCGCTGATTTTGTCGAAGAAAAATCTGTTGCAGTAAATTGACAAGCAAAAAACAGTCTGTTATGATTAGCCGCAGTGGCTTTTTATAAAGTGACTGGAGAACAGGTTACTGACAGATGGGAAAAAGTTCCCGCAACAGGAAGGAAAAGAATGAATACAATCAGATTTGATGAATTAGATTTAAATCCGCAGATTTTAAGAGGAATTGCGGACATGGGATTTGAAGAGGCAACACCGATTCAGAGTCAGGCAATCCCGGTGGTTTTATCAGGTGTGGACGTTATCGGACAGGCTCAGACCGGAACCGGCAAGACAGCAGCTTTTGGAATTCCGATTTTACAGAAAGTAGACCCATCTTTACGGAAAACGCAGGTTTTGATTTTATCTCCCACCAGAGAGCTCGCCATTCAGGTGGCAGACGAAATCCGTAAGCTGGCAAAATATATGCACGGTGTAAAAGTGCTGCCAGTGTATGGTGGACAGGACATTTCCCGCCAGATTAAAGCCCTAAAGGGTGGCGTACAGATTATTATCGGAACACCGGGACGATTGCTGGACCATCTTCGCAGAAAAACCATCCGCCCGGATTTTGTCCATACCATCGTCTTAGATGAAGCGGATGAAATGTTAAATATGGGATTCCGTGAGGACATAGAAACTGTATTAGAATATATTCCGGGAGAGCATCAGACCGTACTGTTTTCTGCAACCATGCCAAAGCCGATTCTTGACATTACAAGAAAATACCAGCATGATGCAGTCAATATCAAGGTTGTAAAAAAGGAACTCACCGTAGCCAACATTGACCAGTACTACTATGATGTAAAGCGCAAGGATAAAGTGGATGTCCTTACGAGACTTTTGGATTATTATAATCCGAAGCTTTCATTGGTATTCTGTAATACCAAGAAAATGGTAGATGAGCTGGCAACGGAATTATCCGGCAGAGGCTATAGTGCAGAGGGACTTCATGGAGATATGAAGCAGTCCCAGAGAGACCGGGTCATGAATAATTTCCGGAAAGGAAAGACGGATATTCTTATTGCAACGGATGTGGCAGCAAGAGGAATTGACGTAGATGATGTAGAAGCGGTATTTAATTATGACCTGCCGCAGGATGATGAATATTATGTACATCGAATCGGAAGAACCGGACGTGCAGGCCGTTGTGGTAAGGCATTTTCTTTTGTGAAAGGCAAGGAAGTCTATAAATTAAAAGATATCCAGCGTTACTGCAAGACAAAGATTTTAGCACAGCCGATTCCATCCACTGATGATGTGGCACAGATAAAAGCTGAAAATATCATGGAACAGATTGGAACTATCATTGAGGAAGAGAATCTTTCTGATATGATAGAGCTGATTGAGAAGCAGGTAAATGAAGCTGATTATACTGCCATGGATATTGCAGCAGCTTTCCTCTATCAGGCAATGGGTGCAGGGGAGAGTTCTTCTGAAAAAGAAGAATACGACTTTGCCAATACCGGTGCAGAAGAGGGAATGGTAAGACTGTTTATCAACATTGGAAAGAAAGACAAGATTAAGCCGGGAGATATTCTTGGCGCCATCGCCGGAGAGTCCGGTATGCCGGGCAGACTGGTGGGAGCCATTGATATGTTTGATAAATATACCTTTGTGGAAGTACCAGGAGAATATGGAAAAGAAGTCTTAAATGCCATGAAGCATGCGAAGATAAAGGGAAAAGCCGTCAATATGGAACCGGCAAACCAGAAATAAACAAAAAAAGAGGGACACGATTTACGTGTCCCTCGCAGTTTTTATACTCGTGAAAACATTTTCTTAAGAAGGGGGTTCAAAGGCTGTATATGGGAAGGGTTCAGACCGTTGATGTCAATGGTATAAGAGCCGTTAATCTGTCGTCCCAGACCAAATCCTAAGAGAACCGTCTTGTCAATCTGATACATATCCCCGTAGTTATACTGATTATAAATATCGTCAAGGGAAAACAGTTCATAGGTCGCACCGTTATTTTCCGGCATGGAAAATACCACGGTTTTCACACCGGTCTGTGGATTTACATAAACCTTCTCCTTCGTATATCATTGATTTACAAAATTTTTTATTTTATCCCGTTTATCGATACCTAACTTTTCCAGAATTCCTGATATATAATGCTTAACTGTGTTCATTGAAAATCCTAAATATTATGCAATTTCCTGATTGGTCCAGTTCCGGCATGCCAGCATTGCAATGGAAAACTCCAATGGAGACAGGAGATCCGTCACTGTTTTTTGCATCTTAGGATTGTGGATTTTCATCCAGCTACGACTAAATGAGATTATCCCGCCTGCCAACTGCTTATAAATCTCTGGTTCTTTTTTTCGGACACAGACCTCCAATAATCCCTGTAACAGCCCATGATACTCAATAAATGGCTCCCAAAATCTATCAGGTCTGGCCATTTCCCATGCAGAATTTACTGAGTGTATGGCTTCTTTTTGTTCTTTCAGATTAATCTGACACATTGCCTGTACACAGTTCAGATATATTATGGGGATGGGATATGTCGTATCTGCCATCAAAAAAGCTCCCTGGACAAGCCCCTTTGCCCGGGCATATTCCTGCCTTAAATAAGTTTCATGTGCCAGAAGGCTGATTGCAAACAATCTCTGTCCGATAATATCATCGTATCCCCGTTCCTTTCAATGAAAAATTTTCCTATCCAAATTTTTGATTGCTTTAATGATTCCGGATATATTTAAGTATATCACAAGTGGGGCATATAGCACATTTTTTCTTCCTGACACCACAATCATGAACACTACAATCCCGGTACTCCTTTTTTGATAACATGACCATCATTTTCTGGTAATACAATGGTTCCATATTGGAGCATTTTTGACGGAATGAAAGATGCTCTCTATATAACGTTTCCTGTAAAATGATACAGTTTGTTACATAGAGAGCATTTTTATGGGGTAATATTTATTTACAAATGTTTCTTTTTACGATAATAAACGGTACCAGCAATAATAATTTCTGAAACAATCAGCCATGCCGCCCATACCAAAGGATTATTATAATCCCCTGTTTTCGGAGACTTATCCGTAGTCTGCTTTGTATTAGTTTGAGTTGCAGGCTGGGTATTTGAGGCTGTAGCCGTTTCCTGATTTTTATTGTCTGGATTCTTGTTTACGCTTGCCTGGATGGTAAACGTAGTACTTGCAGAACCATCTGTCCACAACATTTCCAGGTTATGTGTTCCGGCAGTCAGTGTATTCAGGTAAGAGGATTTCAAAGTAACAATGGTTGAACCGGACTTCACATCATAATTATCTTTTCCAATCTGAACACCATCTACTTTGATTCCGGCAAATTTAGAGAACTCTGCATCCACCCGGATGGTAAGGCTGTTGCCACTCTGCAGGACATAGCTGCTTTCAGTTCCTTCTATAATTTTATAAGAAGTTTTGGTTTCTTCAGTTCCGGTTTTTACCGGCGGAATTTCGACTGCAGTTTTAGCATAATTACAAACTGTACACTGCTCATGCTTAGAACCTTTTTCCGTAGACGTAGCTTCCTTGTCGATTACCCAGGTAAAGCTATGTCCGGATTGATTTATTTTTTCACCACATTCACAGGTATTCCAATGATTATCCGCATCGGAATGCCATCCGGTACGGTCTGCTGATTTTGCGATTACAACATCCAAAGAAGTAATCATATTTGCTCCACTTGCATCACTGAAATAACCACCGCAATTTGCACAGACCCAATATTGTATATTTCCCTCTGTCAGATGGGTTGCTTCTTTTCTGCCAACCTTAGACAGTGTATGTCCGCCAAGATAACTGCCGCAGATATTTGAGAGCAGGGAGGTTGTGTCTGCTGCCTTAATCTGGTTGGAACCAGGTGTTCCACTATCCGCACCTACATCATTGAGTGAAGGGTTCTTCTTTTTATCAAAAGCACAGCCAGCAGTGGTGCCATTATTATCATATCCAATGAATCCACCCGGTGCAATTGTTGGATGAGAACCTGTTACAGTACCTGCAGCATTACAGTTCTGAATATTTCCTTCGGTATTTGTACCGGAAAAGCCACCGGTTTTCGGCTCCCAGCCTGCCACCGTACTCTTTACATTACCATAGGAAACACTGTTACGAATCTTTCCTTTTTCCAGGTATCCGACAAAACCACCGGTATCCCAGTTATTTGCCTCAACATTGCCATAAGATGCACAATGCTCTATTTCCACACTGGCGTCGGACTCAAATACACATCCGGCAAACCCGCCGGTTGACCATCCTCCGGATACGCTGCCTTTGGCGGTACAGTTTTTGTAGGAGCCCTGGAAAACATTTCCGATGAATCCACCACTGATACACCTTCCTGTCACAGTAACATCCGCGGAACAATCCGAAACATGGGCACGGCTTGCATCACCAATCAGCCCTCCGGCATACATCTTGGAGTCTACCTGTCCGGTTCCCTGACAGTTTTCTACTCCAACAAAGGTAGCTCTGGAACCACCCATCGTTGTAAGCGAACCTACCAGCACTCCGGCACCGTAAATATCCGGACTGGCATTTGCATCCGTGGAATTTCCGGCATAGATGGTAGCATTTTTAATACAGAAATTTTTCAGTACTGTTTCATCAGATACAGCTACTACGACACCAAACAAGCCAGCACAGACGTTATTTCCCCGTTCATCCACATATAAGCCTGTAATGACCTGATTATTTCCATCGAAATATCCTGAAAAAGCTTTGGAACTTGCATTTCCATAACCGATAGGAATCCATCTCTTTCCGCTCAAATCAATTGGAGCGGTCAACTTAAAATATTCCCCCAAATGTGTTTGCTCAGGTACTCCAGAATTTACTTCTGATGCCAGCTTTGCAAGCTGTCCTGCCGTAGCAATCTGATATGGATCATCCTTTGTACCGCTGCCGCCAGCAAAGTCAGCTGCTGTAAAATCTGTCCATTTCTCTGTTGTAACATCTGCCCGGGAAGTTATCGGTGTCAGTGTAAACAACATACAGACTACCAAAACCAAACCTAGTAACTTTTTTCTTTTTCCCATAATTCGTCCTTTCCCTTTAATGATTTTTAGTAAGATTCAAACCGACAAAATCAAGGTTTACGATTTTATTTTACCAATTTCATTTTCCTTTGGACATGCCCGTTTTGACAGAAAAAAGTGCCTGTTTTATTGTATTTAATCTATAATTCCGGAATCGGAAATAATTCTTCCGGGGTACCAAAGTGGGCACCCAGAGGGTTCATATATTTTGTCCACTGAAGTTTCGTCTCGTCAATGTACATATTTTCCTCATCACCAATGCCATAGTTTGGAATGCCGTTATTAGTGCCCTCTAAGAAGTCTTTAAAAGCATCTACATCAAGGTCACCGTTCAGATAATCCATCCAGAAATTGTCATGGGCTGCAAATAAAAGCTTGTCCATTCGTGGAGAAGCCCAGCCTAAGAAATCACAGGCAGCCTCATACTGGGAATCGTCTTCAAATTCAATTTTCCATTCGTAAGTATCAGACCCATTTTTGATGCAGCGGATACCTTTTTCATCCAGGGCAACCATATAAAATACGTCTTCCGCATCTTCGTCAGATTCATTTGTGGCATCTGTCGGAAACGTAACCTTAAGGGTATCGGATAAAAGCATATCGATAAGAGGCTGGGCTGGTGTATCATTTACAATGCTTTTCTTTGCTGTCTCTGCCATTTCCTTATCCTTAACTTCTTCTTCCTCTTCAATAGCTTCCTGTAAAGCTTCTTCCGCTTTATCAAAGGAGTCTAACAGCTTGTCCCATTCCTTCATGCTGAAAGACTGACCACCGATTTGAAAGCTCTCTTCGGTTTCACCATTTTTCATTTTGTTATAAATATTTTCTTTCCATTTTGCAATTTCTTCAGCCGGATTTACCGTAGCTGCAGAATCCTTATCCTCATTCATTTCAGAAAGCTTTTCCTGCACAAGCTGTTGAAAATGAGTCAGCCATTCGTTATCCTCAGTATTGTTATCCGGGTCAGTGGACAGAAAACCGAGGTAGTCCATTGGGGAGTTGTTGTTCCATATTGAGTTAATTGCCATAAGAGCTCCTTTCAGAAGTTGTTGTCTGGTGATTGCAAAAGCATATTTGTAAAAGTAATCAGGATATTCGAAGTGTACATTGCTTTCACTATAAAATACCGTAGTTCTAAGATACATGTTTTTCTTTTGTTTATTAAGTCGGTCTTTCCAATGTTTGACAAATCACAGGACTGTTCGCCGAAGTGCGGATGCATTTTAAGAACTGTTAGGGGCACTTGGAATTTCGTCTGATAACAGGCAACGCCGGCACAGGGACGTGCCGGCGAGGCGCATATGAACACGGATGTGAATTTGCGCCGGTTGCCAGACAAAAGATTATCCTGCCGAAATTCTTAGTGCCCCTTGCAGGATTTATCCGCATCCGTACCCGACGAACAGTCCTGCGATTGTGTCAAAGCAACGGAAAGACAGCCTGACAGCAAGAAAAACATGCATCTAAGAACTGCTGGCATTTTACATCAGATAAAGCAATATGCACTTCGAAATCCTGACAAATTTACAATCCATACATTTTTACAATCATCAGAAAAAAATAAAGACACTTTATCTCAATCAATCCCTTGAAATAAAATGCCATCCATGTAATAACTTTATCGACCAATCGATTTAAATACATTAGAAGAAAATGTTGATTTCTTCAAAAAATGCAGGTAGGATAGAAGAAAAGGAGTAGGAGGACGGGCAGTATGGGAAAAATCATTTTTCTGGATGTTGACGGAACCTTGGTGGATTATGAAAATCATTTGCCGGAATCAGCAGTTCTTGCGGTGCGGAAGGCAAGAGAAAACGGACACAGAGTGTATATCAGCACAGGAAGAAGTAAGGCAGAGGTCTATGAGAATATCTGGGAAATCGGACTGGATGGAATGATAGGCGGAAACGGAAGTTATGTGGAAGATCATGGACATGTGGTTATGCACCAGATGATTACGCCGGAGCAGTGCCGCCATATTGTGGACTGGTTAAAGGAGCGCGGACTGGAATTTTATCTGGAAAGTAATGCAGGACTGTTTGCAAGTGCCGGATTTGAAGAGGCTGGAGATCCTGTGATTCAGGAATATTCCAGGCGGAAAGGCAAAGAGGGCGCAGATAAAATAAAGGTACGGGATGCATTTCCGGAAATGATTTTTGATGGAGAGCTGTACCGGGATGATGTAAATAAAGTAAGCTTTATCTTAAATCAGTATCAGGATTATAAAGATGCTGTGGTGGAATTCCCGGATTTGCAGGCTGGAACCTGGGGCGGAGCCGGCGAAATTGCATTATTTGGAGATTTGGGTGTAAAAAATATCACCAAGGGCAATGCCATTGCGCATCTGTTAGAATATCTTCATGCAGATGTGGCAGATACCATAGCTTTTGGGGATGCCAAAGTGGATATTCCTATGTTAGAATACTGTGGCTATGGTGTTGCCATGGGAAGCGGCGGAGACGAGATAAAGGCTATGGCAGATTATGTCACCGGGGATGTGGATCAGAATGGATTGTATGATGCATTTGAAAAATTGGGGCTGCTATGAAGAAAAATAAGTAAAGAAAGTTTAGGAGGACAAAATGAGTAACAACGTAACAGAAAAGAAATGGTGGCAAAGTGCAGTAGTATATCAGATTTACCCAAAAAGTTTTCAGGACAGTAATGGAGATGGAGTCGGTGATTTAAGAGGAATGATGGAGCGGCTGGAGTACCTTGGAAAGCTTGGTATTGATGCAATCTGGTTATCACCGGTCTGCAAATCCCCGCAGGCGGACAATGGCTATGACATTTCTGATTATCAGGATATTGACCCGATGTTCGGCAGTGTGGAAGATATGGAAGCTTTAATTAAAGAAGCAAAGAAATACAACATCCGCATCATTATGGATCTGGTTTTAAATCATACCTCCAATAAACACAGATGGTTTGAGGAAGCAAAGAAGAGTAAGGACAACCCATATCATGATTACTATGTGTGGAGAGATGGGGAAGAAGGCGTAGAGCCAAACGATATGAAAGCCGTTTTCGGTGGAAGTGCATGGGAATGGGTACCGGAAATAAAGCAGTATTATTTCCATCAGTTTTTGCCGGAACAGCCGGATTTGAACTGGGAAAATCCGCAGGTGCGAAAAGAAATATATGACATGATTTTATGGTGGATGGAAAAAGGAGTTGGCGGTTTCCGTCTGGACGTAATCGACCAGATTGCAAAAGAGCCGGATAAGAAAATTACCATCAACGGCCCAAGACTTCATGAATATTTCCGTGAAATGAGCAAAGAAACTTTCCAGAAGGGAGATTTGATTACTGTAGGAGAAGCCTGGGGCGCAGACCCGGAGCGGGCAAAGCTTTACAGCAATCCGGATGGAAGCGAATTTTCCATGGTATTCCAGTTTGAACACATCGGACTGGATCAGCAGGAAGGCAAGGACAAATGGGATCTGGCACCGCTGCCATTCTTAACCGCTGGCAGACAGAGCTTTATAACTGTGGTTGGAACAGTCTTTTCTGGAACAATCACGATTTGCCGCGTATCGTTTCCCGTTGGGGCAATGATAAGGAGTACCGGGTAGAATCTGCAAAAATGCTGGCAATTTTATTACATGGAATGCAGGGAACTCCATACATTTTTGAGGGCGAAGAGCTGGGTATGACAAATGTCCGCTATAATATCGAGGATTACCGGGATGTTGAAATTCAGAATGTATACAAGGAGCGTATCGCAGCAGGCTATGATAAGGAAGATGTTATGAATTCCATTTATGCCAAGGGACGTGATAATGCCAGAACACCAATGCAGTGGGATGATACGGAAAATGCCGGATTTACAACAGGCACACCTTGGATAAAAGTAAATGACAACTATAAAACCATCAATGCCAAGAGCCAGGTAGATGACCCGGATTCCATTTTCAACTGCTACCGGAAGCTGGTAAGCTTTAGAAAAGAGTATCCTGTTTTGGTGGACGGCAGCTTCAAATTACTGTTAGCCGAGGATGAAAATATCTTTGCATATGAGCGTAAAAATGCGGATGAGACACTGCTTGTTGTTTGCAATTTCTACGGCAATACTGTGAAAATGCCTTTGACGGAAGAGACAGAGGATATGGAGCTTCTCATTTCCAACTATAAAGAGACAGAGGATTCTTCCGTGCTTCGTCCGTATGAAGCAAGAATGTACT
>OHGU01000278.1_pt1 | contig 12266 bp, 3 predicted proteins | sample 1567871 | NCBI WGS metagenome assembly OHGU01 (sample SAMEA3879595, study PRJEB24766) | human gut metagenome | biome: human-associated habitat; feature: feces | place: USA | collected 1985/1987 | reverse complement strand
TAGAAAAAAGTAATTTTAAAGAACAAGGTAGGTTGGCAAAAGATAAAAACAGGTAATTGCCAGCATGCCTTTTTGTTGCCTAAAAACGGTTATATTAGTTGGAAAGAGGAATTGATTTAAAAGGATATATTAATGGAAAAACTTATAAAGCAGGAGTTTGGAAATTAGTATAAAATTTTAAATGCAAGAGGGACTTTTCAATGTTCATATACAATTTTTTTCAAACTGCTTATATTTTGTTTTAGAGGTGATTTAGTTGTTAAAAGAAATTAAGCATGAAAAAAGCTCAAGAAAAGACTTTGCAAAAGTTGGAGACTTTATAGAAATGCCTAACTTAATTAAGGTGCAAAGAGATTCTTACGAGTGGTTTGTCGAGGAAGGATTAGGAGAAGTCTTAAAAGACATTTCACCAATCATCGACTATTCAGGAAACTTGGTTCTAGAGTTTTTCGATTACTACATGGAAGAGAAAACAAAATATTCTTTAGAAGAAGCTAAAGAAAGAGATGCTACATATTCTACACGTTTACATGTAAAAGTAAGATTAATAAATCGTGAAACAGGAGAAATTAAAGAGCAAGAAATCTATTTAGGAGATTTCCCTTTAATGACAGATAGTGGAACATTTATTATAAACGGTGCAGAAAGAGTTGTAGTAAGCCAATTAGTTCGTTCACCTGGATGTTATTATGACTTTACCTATGACAAAACAGGTAAAAAATTATTCACATCAACAGTAATGCCAATAAGAGGGGCATGGATAGAATACGAAACAGACAGTAATGATGTTTTTTATGCTCGTGTAGACAGAACTAGAAAAATTCCAGTAACAACATTATTAAGAGCTTTAGGCTTAGCAACAGATGAACAAATACTTGATTTCTTTGGAAATGAAGAAAAATTAAGAGTAACATTAGAAAAAGACCCAATAAAAACTCAAGATGAAGCATTAATCGAAATTTACAAAAAATTAAGACCAGGAGAGCTTCCAACAGTTGAAGCTGCTAAAAACTTATTCAACGGACTATTCTTTGATGCAAGAAGATATGATTTAGCAAAAGTAGGAAGACATAAATATAACAAAAAACTAAGTCTAGCAACAAGAATAGAAGGAAAGATTGCACATACAGCTATAGTAAACCCAGAAACAGGAGAAGTATTTGTAGAAGCAGGGGAAGTTATATCAAAAGATATGGCAGACGAAATCCAAAATTCTGGTATAAATGTTGTAGAAGTAAGAGTAGAAGATAAGCCAGTAAAAATAATAGGAAATGGAACAGTAAATATTCATAATTTTGTAACAAATGTAGATATTTCAGATTTGCACTTTAAAGAAATGGTAAATTATGAAGTATTAAAAAATATCTTAGACAATACAGAGGAAAAAGATTTACATCATGCAATAGAACAAAGATATGAAGAACTAGTTCCAAAACACGTTACAACAGAAGACATCTTAGCATCTGTTAACTACTTATTAAACTTAGACCATAAATTAGGCGAAATAGATGATATAGACCATTTAGGAAATAGACGTATACGTTGTGTTGGTGAGTTATTACAAAATCAATTTAGAATTGGTTTAACAAGATTAGAAAGAGTTGTTCGTGAAAGAATGACAATTCAAGACTTAGATGTAGTAACACCACAAACATTAATAAATACAAAACCAATAACATCAGCAATAAGAGAGTTCTTTGGTAGCTCACAATTATCACAATTTATGGATCAAACAAACCCATTATCAGAACTAACACATAAAAGAAGAATTTCTGCATTAGGACCAGGAGGTCTTTCTAGAGAAAGAGCAGGTTTCGAAGTTCGTGATATTCACTATACACACTATGGTAGACTATGTCCAATAGAGTCTCCAGAAGGACCAAACATAGGTCTTATATCTGCACTTTCATCATTTGCACAAATAAATGAATATGGATTTATAGAAACACCATACAGAATAGTAGATCCTGAAACACATGCAGTTACAGATAAAGTGGAATACATGAGTGCAGATATAGAAGATGGTAACTATATTGCAGAGGCTGAAGAACCATTAAATGAAGATGGAACATTTGTAAATAAGAGAGTTAAAGTTAGATATAGAAATGATATTATAGAAGTAGACAGAGAAATGGTAACAGGAATGGATGTTTCACCAAAACAATTAGTTTCTATTGGTGCAGCCATGATACCATTCTTAGAGCATGATGATGCAAAACGTGCGCTTATGGGTGCGAACATGCAACGTCAAGCAGTTCCATTAATTATGCCAGAAGCTCCAATAGTTGGTACAGGTATGGAATACAGAGCAGCAAAAGATTCTGGAATATTAATTTTAGCAGAAGATGATGGTGTAATTCAAAAGGTTACAGGTGAAGCAATTACTGTTAAATATAATAATGGAACAACAAAAACACATAAATTAAATAAATTTAAAAGAACAAATGGTGGTACATGTATTAATCAAAGACCAATTGTTGTGGCTGGAGAAAAAGTTAAAAAAGGAGATACTATAGCAGACGGACCAGCTACTAAAAATGGTGAGATGGCATTAGGAAGAAACGTACTAGTAGCATTCTCTACATGGGAAGGTTATAACTACGAAGATGCTATACTTTTAAATGAAAGATTAGTAAAAGAAGACGTATTTACATCAATTCATATAGAAGAATATGATTGCGAATGTCGTGATACAAAATTAGGACCAGAAGAAATAACAAGAGATATACCAAATGTTGGTGAAGACAGCTTAAAAGACCTAGACGAAAATGGTATTATCAGAATTGGTGCAGAAGTAAGACCAGGAGATATCTTAGTTGGTAAAGTTACACCAAAAGGTGAAACAGAACTAACAGCAGAAGAAAGATTACTTCGTGCAATCTTTGGTGAAAAAGCTCGTGAAGTTAGAGATACATCACTTAAAGTACCACATGGTGAAGCTGGAACAATCGTAGATGTAAAAATATTTACAAGAGATAATTCAGATGAATTAGGACCAGGTGTAAACCAAATAATAAGATGTTATATAGCAACAAAGAGAAAAATATCAGTTGGTGATAAAATGGCTGGACGTCATGGTAACAAAGGTACAATCTCTAGAATATTACCAGAAGAAGATATGCCATTTATGCCAGATGGTACACCAGTAGATATCCTATTAAACCCATTAGGTGTTCCTTCTCGTATGAACTTAGGTCAAGTTTTAGAGGTACACTTAGGATTAGCAGCAAAAGAATTAGGATGGAATGTTGCAACACCAGTTTTTGATGGTGCAACATCAGAAGAAATAGAAGAATTATTAGTTAAATCAGGAAATACTCCAGATGGAAAAACAATTCTTTATGATGGTAGAACAGGTGATCCATTTGCTGAACCAATCACAGTAGGAGTTATGTACATGCTTAAGTTACATCACTTAGTAGATGACAAAATACATGCTCGTTCAACAGGACCATATTCTTTAGTTACACAACAACCATTAGGAGGTAAAGCTCAATTCGGTGGACAACGTTTCGGAGAAATGGAAGTTTGGGCACTAGAAGCATATGGTGCAGCTCATACATTACAAGAAATGTTAACAGTTAAATCTGATGATGTAGTAGGAAGAGTTAAAACTTATGAAGCAATTGTTAAAGGAGAAAATGTTCCAGAACCTGGAATTCCAGAAACATTCAAAGTATTAATAAAAGAACTACAATCATTAGGATTAGATATGAGATTATATACAAAAGATAATAAAGAAATTGAACTAAAAGAAGATATCGACGAAGGTATAGACTATAACGAAGCAAAGAAGAAAGAAGATTTAGTTCTAAATGAAAGCGAAATTGAAAGTTCATATATAGAAGCTGACGATGAGGAAATCGATTTAGACAAAGAAGAAGATAATGATGAATTATTCGAAAATGATGAACTTTTAGATGATGAAGGCCTATATGGTAATGACTTAGCAAAAGATAATCTTGATGATGATGAAGATTTAGATTAAAAAAGATTGCTGCCTAAATTTTATATTTAGGCAGGGCAATTAAATAAGTAGTTTTGCGAAACTAAAAAATAAAGTCAAGGGGGCAAGAAATGGACGAGTTAGAAGTCTTTGATAAAATAAAAATTGGTTTAGCTTCTGATGAAAAAATAAGAGAATGGTCAAAAGGTGAAGTTAAAAAACCAGAAACTATAAACTACAGAACATTAAAACCAGAAAAAGATGGTCTATTCTGCGAAAGAATATTTGGACCTACAAAAGACTGGGAATGTCACTGTGGAAAATATAAAAGAGTTAGATATAAAGGAATCGTTTGTGATAGATGTGGTGTAGAAGTTACAAAATCAAAAGTAAGACGTGAAAGAATGGGACACATCGAACTTGCAGCACCAATTGCACACATTTGGTTCTTTAAAGGAATACCTAGCAGAATAGCATTAATGCTAGATATTTCTCCAAGAAATCTAGAAAGAGTTATATATTTTGCATCATATGTAGTAACAGATAAAGGAACATCAGGCTTAATGGAAGCACAAGTTTTAAATGAAAGAGAATATCATGAAGCTGTAGAAAAATACGGTAAAGATTCATTTAAAGCAGAAATGGGTGCCGGAGCATTAAGAAAATTACTAGAAAAAATAGATCTAGAAAAATTATCTGCAAGCTTAAAGAAAGAAATTTCTAAAGCAAGTGAGCAAAAGAAAGTAAAATTAGTTAAGAGATTAGATACAGTAGAAGCATTCAGACTATCTGGAAACAGACCAGAATGGATGATTATGAATGTTGTACCTGTAATTCCACCAGATTTAAGACCAATGGTTCAATTAGATGGTGGTAGATTTGCAACATCTGATTTAAATGACTTATATAGAAGAGTTATAAACAGAAACAACAGATTAAAAAGATTATTAGAATTAGGTGCACCAGAGATAATTGTAAGAAACGAAAAAAGAATGTTACAAGAATCTGTAGATGCATTAATAGATAATGGAAGACGTGGTAGACCAGTAACAGGTGCTGGTAATAGACCATTAAAATCATTATCAGACTTATTAAAAGGAAAACAAGGTAGATTCCGTCAAAACTTACTAGGAAAAAGAGTTGACTATTCTGGACGTTCAGTTATCGTTGTAGGTCCAGAACTTAAGATATACCAATGTGGTCTTCCAAAAGAAATGGCTGTAGAATTATTCAAACCATTTGTTATGAAAGAATTAGTAGGAAGAGGAATTGCACATAATATTAAAAATGCAAAAAGAATGGTAGAAAAATTAAGTCCAGAAGTATGGGAAATATTAGAGGATGTTATAAAAGATCATCCAGTAATGTTAAACCGTGCTCCTACATTACACAGACTTGGTATTCAAGCATTCGAGCCAGTTTTAGTAGAAGGTAGAGCAATAAAATTACACCCATTAGTTTGTACACCATTTAATGCTGACTTCGACGGTGACCAAATGGCTATTCACTTACCATTATCACCAGAGGCACAAGCAGAAGCTAGATTTTTAATGTTATCTGTAAACAACTTATTAAAACCACAAGATGGTAAACCAGTTACAGTCCCAACACTAGATATGGTTCTTGGAAGTTACTACCTAACAATGGCCTTAGATGGCGAAAAAGGTGAAGGTATGTACTTTAAAGATAAAGATGAAGCTATAATGGCTTATGAAAATCATGATGTTGGAATCCATGCAAAAGTATATGTAAGATTTAGCAAAGAAGTAGATGGAGTAGTTAAAACAAAGAAAGTACAAACAACAGTAGGAAGAATTATCTACAATGAAGGAATTCCACAAGACTTAGGATATGTAGATAGAACAGATCCAGAACACGAATTTGATTTAGAGATAAACTTCCCAGTTATAAAGAAAAATCTAGGGGATATAGTAAACAGATGTATTAATGTACATGGTTTATCTAAATCTGCAGAAGTTTTAGATTATATTAAAGCAACAGGATTTAAATATTCTACACTTGCAGGTGTTACATTCTCTGCAGCAGATGTTAAAGTACCAGCAGCAAAAGCTGATATATTAGCAAAAGCCGAAGAGCATGTAGAACAAATAAGAAAACAATTTAAACGTGGTTTAATAACAGACGAAGAAAGATATAATGCTGTTATCAATGTATGGGATAAAGCAACAAATGATGTTACAGAAGCAATGAAAGAAAACTTTGATGACTTAAACCCAATATTCATGATGGTTCAATCTGGAGCCCGTGGTAATATGAACCAATTAAGACAAATTGCAGGTATGAGAGGTCTTATGGCAAGTACTACAGGTAGAGCAGTAGAAATTCCTATTAAATCATCATTTGCAGAAGGACTAGATGCCTTAGAGTACTTCATTTCTGCACATGGTGCTAGAAAAGGACTTTCTGATACAGCATTAAGAACAGCAGACTCTGGATATTTAACAAGAAGATTAGTTGATGTATCTCAAGACATTATCGTAAGAGAAGAAGACTGTGGAAGCCATGACGGAATTGTTTTATGTGACATAAAAGAAGGAAATCAAATAATCGAAACTTTAAGAGAAAGATTACTTGGAAGATTTGTTATAGAAGATTTAAAAGATCCTAACACAGGAGAAATTTTAGTAGATACAAATACAATGATAACAGAAGCAATAGCAGACAAAATAGTAGCTGCTGGAATAGAAAAAGTAAAAGTACGTTCTGTTTTAGGTTGTAGATCTAAACAAGGTGTATGTCGTAAATGCTATGGTATGGGATTAGCAAGAAAAGACTTAGTAAATATAGGAGAAGCAGTAGGTGTTATTGCAGCACAATCAATTGGTGAGCCTGGTACACAGCTTACTATGAGAACTATCCACTCTGGTGGTGTTGCAGGTGTTGCAGATATCACACAAGGTCTTCCTAGAGTTGAAGAGTTATTCGAAGCTAGAAAACCAAAGGGACTTGCAATTATGGCAGAAATCTCTGGTAAAGTTAAAGTAGTAGAAGACAAGAAAAAGAAAGAAGTTGTTATTACTTCTAAAGATGATTCAAAAACATACACAATACCATTTGGTGCTAAACTAAAAGTTATGGATGGTGACGAAATAGAAGCAGGTGACCCAATAACTACAGGTTCATTAAATCCAAATGATATACTAAAAGTAAAAGGAGCAGAGGGAGTATATACTTACCTTGTGCAAGAGGTACAAAAAGTTTATAGAAACCAAGGTGTTGATATAAACGACAAACATATCGAAGTTATCGGAAGACAAATGATTAAGAAAGTTAGAATAGAAGATAATGGAGATACAGACTTATTCCCAGGTTCTTTAGTAAATGTATATGACCTAGAAGAAGTAAACGAAAAAGCTATAGCAGAAGGAAAGAGACCTGCAACAGCAAAACGTGTATTATTAGGAATAACAAAAGCATCATTAGCTACAGAAAGTTTCTTATCTGCAGCATCATTCCAAGAAACAACAAGAGTATTAACAGAAGCTGCAATAAAAGGTAAGACAGATGAGCTTATGGGGTTAAAAGAAAATGTTATGATAGGTAAATTAATACCAGCTGGAACAGGAATGGATAGATACAAAAATCTAAAAATTCATGTAGAAGGTCAAGATGAGGAAGAACAAAAAGAAGAGCAAAAAGCTTAATAAGAATATAATAAGATAGAGAGAACTATATAGGTTCTCTCTATTTTGTTATATAAATGTAAATTAGATCAAAAATATTGAGCCGTAAGTAGTTCGAAAATGGGAAAATATAAGCCAAAAATGTAATTGACTTTATACTATAAAACGAGGTATAATATATGCTAGAAAAAATAGAAGGAATTGATGTTGTATGAAGTTATTAAACAAAAAATTAATGTTACTAATGATGGGGATAATAGTAATGCTACTTGCATTGTTAACAGGAAAAGTGCAAGCTGCATCACAAGAGTTTGGATTACAAGAATATAGAAAACCAGTAGGAAGTACACAATATGGGTATAAAGTAAGTGATAAATATGTGTGGAAAATAGTGACATACTCTGGTAGTGCAATAAATTATGATAGAACACTTTATTGTTTAAAAGCAGAACAAGGTTTCTATACTTCAGAACCAGGAGTTTTTAAAGAAACATATAATTTATCATATGATTTTATGAATAAAAACAGTATGAGTCCATTACCAGTACCATCACAGTATTATAATCAAATAGTGTGGATTTTAAATCATTCATATATACCAAGTGCATCTACTGCAAGTACAGATAAAACAACATTACTACAAAATGCAGGAATAACAGGAACTAGCGAACTTACAGATGATGATATAGATGTAGTACAACAATTAGCGATATGGTATTTTACAAATTATGATGATTCAACATACCATAAAGATATGGTAGGAGAAGCATCTTTCCAAACAGTGTTACAATCAACTAAAACTAGTGGTGGAACAAGTGCATACCAAGCAATCGAAGATATTAATCAAACTAGATATGACCAAATGGATAAATTGTTTGTATATCTTGTAGAAAATGCAAAAAAAGCAACAGCAAGTTCTAACAGTACTTCATCACCAATAGCTATGGGAAATACTACCCCAACAGTAGAAGTAAGTGGAAGCAATTATATAGTAGGACCATTTAAAATAGATAAAAACAATGACACTCCATATACTATAAACTTTAGTATAACAGACCAAGGTGGTAAAAGTTTAGCCGGAAAATATACTTTATTAGACTCAAATAAGAGTCAAACAAGCCAAACTTTAGCACAATTAGTTGGAAGTAATTTTTATTTAAGAATACCAATTAGTACAGTAAATTCAGAAAATATTACAAGTCTAAGATTTTCTATGAATGGAAATTATACTATAACAACAGCTACATATTGGACTAAATCTGGAGATAGTACAGTACAACCAATAGTAGAATTGAGTAGAACACCAAAAGCTTTTAGTGGTAACAAAGAAGTAACATTTCCAAAAGAAGGTTCATATAATTTAAAACTTATAAAAGTAGAACAAGGTAATACAACAAACAAATTACAAGGTGCAACATTTAGAATTACAAGTCCAAATGGAACGGTAACAGAAACAACAAGCTCAAATGGTGAGATTAATGTAGGACCAATTACTATAAATACACCTGGAACAGATACAATAACAATAGAAGAAACACAAGCTCCAGATGGATATGAAAAAGTAATAACAGCACCTATAAATGTACAAGTAACAAAAACACTATCAAGTAATACATATACTATGTCAAATGCTGTAATAACTAATACCCAGACGGGATCTAGTATAAGTGTAAGTGGAAGTACGATAACAGTAACGGTAGAAAATAAATTAATACCAAAAGACAGCGAATATAATTTAAAACTTGTAAAGGTGGAACAAGGAAATACAAGTAAAAAGTTACAAGGGGCAGAATTTAGAATCAATTCACCAACTGGTGAAGTAACACAAACAACAAATGCAAGTGGAGAAATAAATATAGGACCAATTGCAGTAACAGCTACAGGAACAGACACGATAACAATAGAAGAGACAAAAGCTCCAGCAGGATATGAAAAGATAATAACAGCACCAATAACAGTACAAGTAACAAAAGTATTCGAGAATAATACATATAAAATGTCAACTGCACAAATAACAAATGCACAAACAGGAGCAAGTTTAACATTATCAGGAAATACAATAACAGTAACAGTAGAAAACAAAGCAAAATATTTTGATTTAGCATTAAGAAAATATATAACACAAGTAAATGGAGAAAATGTTGCAAATACTAGAGTACCAGTTATAGATACAACATCGCTTACAACTGGAACAACAGCAAGTTATAAGCATAGAAAAGATCCAGTTGCAGTAACAACAGGTGACAAAGTAATATACAATCTTACGATATATAATGAAGGACAAAAACCAGGTAGAGCAACAAAGTTACAAGACCAATTACCAACAGGCTTAGTATTTAATAGAGTAGTGTCTGGAAATTTTGAATTGGATTCTTATAGTGAAACAGATAATCTATTAAAATTAAGAAGAACATCAAATACAGATAATCTTGATGCATATAATGGAACTACATTAGATTCAGAAACAATACAAATAGAATGCACAGTAACAGCAGTCCCAACATATAAAGAGCAAATCTTAACAAATGTCGCATGGATTTCCGAAGAATATGATGCAGAATCAAATGTAACAATAACAAACGAGGAAAATGCAGATAGGGATTCTGTTCCAGGAACACATCCAGATGTAAATAAAGATAATATGGAAGATTATACTGGAAATAATAATAAAGAAGATTTAACAGACGAAGATTATTATTATAAAGGTCAAGAAGATGATGATGACTTTGAAAAATTAAAACTAGTATATTTTGACTTAGCATTAAGAAAATTTATAACAGGTAGAAATGATACAACATTAACAAATAGAGAACCACAAGTTGATGTAACACACTTAGCTGATGGAAGTGAGACAACAGCAATATATAACCATCCAAAAGACCCAATCGAGATGCAAAGAGGAGACATTATAATATATACTATAAGAGTATATAATGAAGGTTCAAAAGATGGTTATGCAAATGAAATAACAGATTATTTACCAGAAGAACTAGAATTCTTACCAGATCATGAAATAAACCAAGAATATGAATGGCAAGTATCAAGTGATGGAAGAATTGTTACAACAGATTATTTATCAAAAGCAAAAGAAACTTCATCAAGACAAAACTTATTACATGCATTTAATGGAACAACATTAGATTATAAAGATGTACAAATAGCATGTAGAATAAAAGATACAGCAGAAGTTGGTAAGATATTAACAAATTTAGCAGAAATAACAGAATCTAAAGATTCAGACGGAAATGATGTAGTAGACAGGGATTCTGAAACAGATAATGTAGAAGTACCAACAGATGAAGATTTGCCAAATTATAAAGATGACGAAATAGATAAAGACTATGTACCTGGTCAAGAAGATGATGATGACTTCGAAAAGGTAAAAGTAGTATATTTCGATTTAGCATTAAGAAAATTTATAACAGCAGTAGATGATACAGAAATAACAAACAGAATACCACAATTAAGTATAGGTGAGGATGGAAACATAGATTATAATCATACAAAAGAGCCTGTAGAAGTAGAAAATGGTAACATAGTAACATATACATTAAGGATATATAATGAAGGTATGATGGCAGGTTATGCAAGCAGGGTAAAAGATGATGTGCCAGATGGATTGGAATTCTTGCCAGACAACGAGATAAACCAAGAATATAGATGGGTATTATCAGAAGATGGAACAAGTATAGAGACCGATTATCTATCTAAAGAGCAAGAACAAACAGAAGGTGCAAACTTAATAAAAGCATTTGATCCAGAATTAGGAATAACGGATACAAACCCAGACTATAGAGATTTAAAAATAGCATTTAGAGTAACAGAACCAAACACATCAGATAGAATATTAGTAAATACAGCAGAAATTTCAGATGACAGAGATGAAAACAATGATCCAGTAGACGATATAGATTCTACCCCAGATAACAACAACGAGTGGAACGAAGAAGATGACTTAGACAAAGAATTTGTAAAAGTTAAGTACTTTGATTTAGCATTAAAGAAATGGGTAAGTAGAGCAATTGTTACAAACCAAGATGGTTCACAAAACATAATAGAAACAGGACATACAGGAGATGAAGATCCAGAGCCACCAGCAAAAGTAGATTTAGGAAGACAAGACATTAATAAAGTAACAGTAAAATTCGAATTCCAAATTAAGATAACAAACGAAGGTGAAATTGCTGGATATGCGACAGAAGTAACAGACTATATTCCAGAAGGATTAAAGTTTATACAAGAGGATAACCCATTATGGTATCCAAGAGAACCATTAAACGGAAGAGAAAGAGTTGGAACTACACAATTAGCAGATACATTACTACAACCAGGAGAAAGCGCAACAATATCAATCCTATTAACATGGATAAATGATCCAAATAATATGGGATTAAAAACAAACATAGCAGAAATAAGTCAAGATGATAATGACAGTGATACGCCAGATATAGATTCAACACCAGACAACTTTAAAGATGGTGAAGACGATATAGATGATGCGCCAGTAATGTTAACAGTAGCACTAGGTGATACACAAATATATATAGGATTAGGATTTGTAGTAGTAGCAATGTTAACTGGTGGAATTTGGGCAATAAAAAGATATGTTTTATAAAATAGTGATTTGAAAAAAGAGATTCAAAATATTTTTTGAGTCTCTTTTTTAGTAAAAGGAT
>OHGU01000272.1_pt1 | contig 12469 bp, 7 predicted proteins | sample 1567871 | NCBI WGS metagenome assembly OHGU01 (sample SAMEA3879595, study PRJEB24766) | human gut metagenome | biome: human-associated habitat; feature: feces | place: USA | collected 1985/1987 | reverse complement strand
CTGGTCGGCGAGTATGAGATACAGGAGAGTGAGGGTGGTCCCTATGTGAAAAAATATGGACTGAAAGCATTTTCCCCGATCGCAAAGGGATTTCCGTACAGTGATTATGATGATTTTGGCGTGTCGAGAAGCTATGGATATAAAAGACAGCATTTAGGACATGATATGATGGGACAGATCGGTACGCCTGTGATCTGCATTGAAACAGGATATGTGGAGGCTCTGGGCTGGAATCAGTACGGAGGCTGGCGTGTTGGAATCCGCAGTCCGGATAAAAAGAGATATTATTATTATGCGCATCTGCGTCAGGATTACCCATATCAGGCAAAATTAAAAGAGGGAGATCTTGTGACGGCAGGGGATGTGATCGGCTATATGGGGCACACCGGTTACAGTACAAAAGAAAATGTCAACAATATAGATACTGTACATCTTCATTACGGACTCGAACTGATCTTTGATGAGGAGTGGAGGGAGAGTGGGCATGAGATTTGGGTGGACTGTTATAATCTGACACGGTTTTTATATAAAAACCGTTCCGAAGTGCACAAAGTGAAAGGAACGAAAGAGTGGAAGAGGACTTTTGATATGAAGGAAAATTATTTACAGCGGGCGAAAAAACAGAAAGAAAAATTGGAAAAAAGTGACAAAAAATGATGAATTATGTTGACTTTTTATACAATTGGGTGGAAAATTTAGATTATAGTTTGAAGAAATTAAAATATAAACATACAGAATGAAAGTTATGCTGCATAAAAATCGGGGGACACATATGAAAAATCATAAAGTAGAGAAAGGCTGTATTTTGGCAGCACTTCTTTTTGTACTGCTATGGATAGGGGGAAGTTTTCCGGTCAATGCAAAAGAAACAGGAAGAGGACGTGTGCTGTTCATCAGTTCCTATTCCTATGCATGGGAGACGATTCCACAGCAGATTGAGGGAATCAGAAAATCACTGGGGGATGATGTGACCATAGACTATAAGTTTATGGATACTAAGAATGTCGATACAGCGGAAAATGTACATTTATTTTACAAGAGCCTGAGTTATTATTTAAGCCAGGTACCAGCTTATGACGTGGTCATAGTGGGAGATGATGCGGCGTATAATTTTGTGCTTGTATATCGGAAAATTTTTGGGAATACGCCGATTGTTTTTGAAGGGGTCAATAATGTTTCAAAAGCGCTGGCGATGGATTACAATCCCAATGTAACAGGAATCATAGAAAATCAGACTTATGGAAATACCATAGCACTTGCCAAAAAGATATATCCGGAAGCAGCACATATTGTTGCAATTGTTGACAATACGGTAACCGGGCTTAGTGCAAGAAAGGAATTTTATTCTTACAAAGATGAATTTCCGGATCTGGAGTTTAGTGATATCAATGCATCAGAATTTTCACAGAAAGATCTGATTAAGAGCGTAGAATCTTTCGATGAGAGTACGATTCTTTTATATATTTTATGCAGTAATGATAAGGATGGAAATGTTTATGCATCGGCAGAGTCTGTCCAGATGCTGAGCAGCCGGGCACATATTCCCATGTTTTCCGGTATATCGATAGGTATGGGGAAAGGACTGCTTGGAGGTGAGATCGTTTCCCATGAAGAGATGGGCGAGATCGCCGGGGAGATGGCTCTTAAAATTTTAAATGGTGAACCATGTGAGAATATGGATGTCATAACAGATTCACCGATGACATATTGCTTTGATGAGACGGTTATGAAGCGTTTTGGAATTTCGCGCAGCATGTTACCGGATGATGCAAAGATCATCAATCACGAAGAAACTTTTATGGAGCAGTATGGAAAAGTGATCCGTATCACATCTGTGATCGGTGGGATCATGGTTTTGTTTATCATCTGGCTTGTCCGGGATAATATGCATAAAAGAAAAGTAAACGATACGATCAGCTCGCTCAATAAAAAATTAAATTTTATAGCGCGCTATGATGCGCTGACTTCACTTTTGAACCGGCGTGTGTTTATGGAAGACCTGCAGTACCGGATCAGGGAAAAAGAACCGTTTGGTCTGATCATGTTTGATATGGATAATTTTAAACGGATCAATGATGTCTATGGACACAACGAAGGGGATGCGGTGCTTAAGGAAATGGCTGCGCGTGCCGGAGCACTGGTGGATGACGTATTCGAGGTTTACCGGATGGCGGGGGATGAATTTGTTGCAATTGTGCAAAGCGGTCAGAAAGAAGTGATAGATTCCTATGCAATGAAGATTTTAGACACATTTAAAATACCTTATCGGATTGCCGGTGGAGAGCAGTATCTGGCATCGAGTATTGGAATCGCGATGTATCCGAAAGATGGAAAGAATAGTACAGAAGTGATCGCTGCGGCGGATCATGCAATGTATAAAGTAAAGAAAAACGGAAAGAACAGCCGGGCATTTTACGATGCCGATATGGAAGAACAGTCGTGAGAAAATAATAAATATTACAGATTGTGAGAAAAAGTGCTGCCATAAACAAAAAGATGATTCGTACCTGCGGGAGTACAAATCATCTTTTTTGTTAGTGAAAAATTATTTTTTCATATTAGCACGTTTACGTAAGGTTGGGTCTAAGATACGCTTACGGATACGGAGGCTTTCCGGTGTTACCTCCAGAAGTTCGTCGACATCAATAAAGTCAAGTGCCTGCTCTAAGCTTAAAACTTTTGGCGGAACCAGTGTCAGTGCTTCATCAGCAGAAGAAGAACGTGTATTGGTAAGATGTTTTTTCTTACATACGTTTAACTCGATATCCTCAGCTCTTGCACAGGAACCGATGACCATTCCGGCATAAACTTTTTCGCCAGGTCCGATAAATAAAGTACCGCGGTCCTGGGCAGAGAACAGACCATAAGTTACGGATTCGCCGGATTCAAATGCGATCAGGGAACCAAGTTTACGGTATGCGATCTCACCACGGTAAGGAGCATAGCCGTTGAAAATGGTATTGATGATACCGTTTCCTTTGGTGTCTGTCATGAAATCTCCACGGTAACCGATGAGACCACGGGATGGAATATTAAACTCCAGACGGGTGTAACCGCCGGTGATCGGTTTCATATTGACAAGCTCACCTTTACGCTGGCTTAATTTATCGATAACAGTACCGGTAAACTCATCCGGGACATCGACGTAAGCGATCTCCATAGGCTCTGTCTTTTTGCCGTTCTCGTCTGTGTGGTATAAAACTTCTGCTTTGCTGACTGCAAACTCATAACCTTCACGGCGCATGTTCTCAACTAAAACGGATAAGTGAAGCTCACCACGGCCGGATACTTTGTAGCAGTCCGGACTCTCTGTCTCTTCTACACGCAGAGAAACATCGGTATTTAATTCTTTGAACAGACGGTCTCTTAAATGGCGGGAAGTGATGAATTTACCTTCCTGTCCGGCGAGCGGGCTGTCGTTTACCATGAAGTTCATGGAAAGCGTAGGCTCAGAAATCTTCTGGAACGGTATTGCAACCGGATTTTCCGGTGCACAGATCGTATCTCCGATGTGGATATCTGCGATACCGGAGATTGCTACGATCGATCCGATCTTTGCTTCTGCGACATCTACTTTATTTAAGCCGTCAAATTCATATAATTTGCTGATGCGGACTTTTTTCTGTTTGTCCGGTTCATGATGGTTTACCACAACAGCTTCCTGATTTACTTTTAAGCATCCGTTGTCGACTTTACCGATACCGATACGTCCGACATACTCGTTGTAATCGATGGTACTGATGAGTACCTGTGTGTTTGCATCCGGATCACCTTCTGGAGCCGGAATGTAATCAATGATAGTCTCAAACAGAGGTGTCATATCTTTTTTGTTATTTACAAGATCTCCGATCTCGCGAACGGCATAGCCGTCTCTTGCAGATGCAAACAGGAACGGACAGTCTAACTGCTCATCGGATGCGTCTAAGTCCATGAATAACTCAAGTACTTCATCGACAACCTCGTTCGGGCGGGCTTCCGGACGGTCTACTTTATTTAAACATACGATAACCGGAAGAGAAAGTTCTAATGCTTTCATCAGTACGAATTTGGTCTGAGGCATAACACCCTCGAATGCGTCAACGACAAGGATAACACCGTTTACCATTTTAAGGACACGCTCAACCTCACCACCAAAGTCCGCATGACCAGGAGTATCGATGACATTGATCTTTGTACCTTTATAGGTAATGGCTGTGTTTTTTGAAAGGATCGTGATACCACGTTCTCTCTCGATATCATTGGAGTCCATGACACGTTCCTGAACTTCCTGATTCGCGCGGAATACGCCGCTCTGCTTTAGCAGCTCATCGACCAGAGTTGTTTTACCGTGGTCAACGTGTGCAATAATGGCAATATTACGGACATCTTCACGTTTCATTTTCATATACAAAATCTCTCTTTCCTGTGTGAAATGTATTAACTGTAACATAAGGTTAAAAAACCAACCTATATATTTTATCATATTTGTGGAATTCTGCAATATTTTTTTATTCAAAAACCTGACAAAAGTTGTCATTACATTCGTTTTCTTATCGACATGTTCCATGAAAATTTGAATGTGATACATGGTAAAAATATTATGTCAGGCAGGTCATACCGGGCAGAAACGGTTCGAAAAGAAAAAACGCACAAAAAAATATAGGTGTATGACCGCAAGGAAGGGAGAATATTCATGGCAGATAAAATGTTTGAAAACAACCAGGTGTCGATCGTGGGGGAGATTGTATCGGATTTCCGGTTCAGCCACGAAGTGTACGGAGAGGGATTTTATATGGTCGATGTGGCAGTCAACCGTCTCAGCAATTATATGGATTACATACCATTGATGATTTCGGAACGATTGATCGATGTCAATGAGGACATGGTCGGACAGAATATTTATGTGACAGGACAGTTCCGCTCATTCAACCGGCACGAGGAAAAGAAAAACCGGCTTGTACTTTCCGTTTTTGTGAGAGAACTGGAATTTTTAGACGAGATTGACGATGAGGTAAAGAGCAACCAGATCTTTTTAGACGGCTATGTATGTAAGGAGCCAATTTACCGGAAAACACCGCTTGGAAGAGAGATCGCAGATCTTCTGATCGCTGTGAACCGTCCTTACGGAAAATCCGATTACATACCATGTATATGCTGGGGAAGAAATGCCAGATATGCTTCGGCTTTTGAAGTAGGCGGACATGTGCTGATCTGGGGCAGGATCCAGAGCCGCGAATATGTCAAAAAATTATCGGAGACGCAGACGGAAAAAAGGGTTGCATACGAAGTATCCGTCAGCAAAATTGATTTTTTAGAGGAATTGGATTGACAGTAGAAATAGATGGTGCTATGATTGCTAAAAGATACATATTGCTTGATAGAGGTTGCGTGCTTTAAGAGTAGTTTTCCGGATGTGGCAGAAGCAGAGGATGGAGGATAAAAGGAAAGAACGCCGAAGGAGTATATTTGCTGCGGATATGTTCCTGGGCATAAGGTAAAGAACCTTATGACTGTCATCTTAAGCTGAAATGGCAGAAAGATGGGGCGCTATCGGATTCGACATATACTGGGTAATACATATGATTAGAATTTACGAACCGGCTCATCAGAGTCGGTTTTTTTAATTCATAGGGAAATTACGTCCTATGAATAAATAAAATACCGTGTGCACAAAGCAGTGTATCCTAACGTATCATAATACAGGAACCAGGAGGATTATTAATATGTCTATTTTTAAAGGAGCCGGTGTGGCAATCGTAACACCAATGAAAAACAATGAGGAAGTAAATTATGACAGATTAGAGCAGATGATCGAGTATCAGATCAATCAGGGAACGGACTGTATCATTATCGCAGGTACAACAGGTGAGAGCTCTACGCTGACGACAGAAGAGCATGCAGAGGTGATCAAAGCTGCTGTTAAATTTGCAAAACACCGTATTCCGGTCGTTGCAGGAACCGGTTCAAACTGTACCAGAGAGGCAATCCACCTTTCGGAAGAAGCGGAAAAAGCCGGCGTGGATGGACTGCTCTGCGTAACTCCATATTATAACAAAGCAACACAGGGAGGTCTGATCCGCTACTACACAGAGATTGCAAATTCTGTAAAACTTCCTATTATCATGTACAATGTTCCAAGCCGTACCGGATGCAATATCCTTCCGGAGACAGCTGCAAAACTGTACCATGATGTTGAAAACATCGTTGCGATCAAAGAGGCAACCGGAAATGTTGCACAGGCAGCAAAGACCATGTATTTAACGGATGGAAAGCTTGATCTGTATTCCGGTGAGGATGGAATCGTAGTACCGTTAATGTCGATCGGAGCAATCGGTGTGATCTCCGTATGGTCAAACGTGGCACCGAAGGATGTACATGATATGTGTATGGCATTCTTTGACGGAGATACGAAAAAAGCAATGGAGATCCAGCTAAAGGCACAGCCGCTCATTGAGGCGCTGTTCTCCGAAGTGAACCCGATCCCTGTTAAGAAAGCGCTGAATCTGATGGGCATGGAGGCAGGACCGCTTCGTTCCCCGCTCACAGAGATGACAGATGCCAATGCTGCAAAACTTGCGGAAACAATGAAGAATTATGGGATCAAGCTGGCGTAAGGGGCAGTGGAACACGGAAAGCCAGATTTGAAAAAACACCGGAAATGTTGGTTCGCAGCGTTTCCGGTGTTGCTTTAAATAAAGAAAAGAGAGGAAAAAACAATATGATAAGAGCAATTATGAGTGGATGCAACGGAAAAATGGGACAGGTGATCACAGGGATCTGCAAGGAGGATGCAGAGATTGAGATCGTGGCAGGAATCGATCTCTACGATGGCATCAAAAACGATTACCCGGTATTCCCCAATATCTCTGTCTGTGATGTGGCAGCGGATGTGATCATTGATTTTTCCAATGCAAAAGCAGTGGATGATCTTTTGGTATATAGTGTGGACAAGCAGATCCCGGTAGTACTCTGCACGACAGGACTTTCTGAGGAGCAGTTAAAAAAGGTGGACGGGGCATCGAAAAAAGTTGCCGTATTAAAATCTGCCAACATGTCGCTTGGAATCAATATGTTAATGGAACTGTTAAAACAGGCTGCAACCATTTTAGCACCGGCCGGTTTTGATATGGAGATCGTCGAAAAACACCACAACCAGAAACTGGATGCGCCGAGCGGTACGGCACTTGCACTTGCCGATTCCATGAATGAGGCGCTTGGCAATGCATATACCTATACTTATGACCGCAGCAAAGAGCGCAAAAAGAGAGAAAAAACAGAGATCGGTATCTCTGCAGTGCGCGGCGGCAGCATCGTAGGAGAACATGAGGTGATCTTTGCAGGACTTGATGAGGTGATCGAGTTTAAGCATACTGCATATTCCAGAAGTGTATTTGCAAAAGGAGCTGTTCAGGCAGCAAAATTCCTGTCCGGAAAACCGGCGGGATTCTATGATATGGGGGATGTGATCAAGGCTACGATCGCGTAGAGCATTGACAATAAATTAACGTTGGTTGCCCCCGCTCATTTCCTATGATAAGATAAAAAAGCAACAAATGAACGTGAAAAAGAAATGAGGAATACTATGGGGCAGACCGACCTGCGTTATTTAAAAAGTTTATCAAATCAGTATCCGACCATTGCCACAGCGGCGACAGAGATTATCAATTTACAGGCGATTCTTAGCCTGCCAAAAGCAACAGAACATTTTATCACAGATGTGCACGGGGAGTACGACCAGTTTTTACATGTGCTAAAAAATGGATCCGGTGCCATCAAGCGGAAAATAGAGGATGAATTTGGCAATGCAATCAGCGCGGCGGAGAAAAAAGCGATCGCCACGCTGATCTATTACCCGGAACAGAAGTTGGAACAGGTGTTAAAGACGGAAGATAATTTGGAGGACTGGTACAAAGTCACCTTATACCGCCTGATCCGCATCTGTAAAAATGCATCTTCCAAGTATACAAGGTCAAAAGTGCGGAAAGCACTTCCAAAAGACTTTGCCTATGTGATTGAGGAACTTTTGACCGGCAGACAGGAGATATCCGATCAGGAGGCATATTATAATGAAATTATCCGGTCGGTCATCCGCACCGGAAGGGCGGCGGAGCTTGTGATCGCGTTCTGTAATCTGATCCGCCGGCTTGTTGTGGATCATCTGCATGTGGTCGGGGATATTTTTGACAGGGGACCATATCCGAATCTGATCATGGACACACTGATGGAGCATCACTCTGTGGACATCCAGTGGGGCAATCACGATGTGTACTGGATGGGAGCGGCGTCGGGCAGTGCGGCATGCATCTGTAATGTGATCCGCATTTCTGCAAAATATGGAAACCTTGATCTGTTAGAGGACGGTTACGGGATTAATCTGGTGCCGCTGGCAAGATTTGCGATGAAGTGGTATGATAAGGATTCCTGTGACTGTTTTAAGCTGGATTACCGGGAAGATGAATATGATGTGCACGACGCATTTTTAGATGAAAAAATGCATAAGGCGATCACGATCATGCAGTTTAAACTGGAAGGTCAGCTGATCAAAGAAAACCCGGAATTTGAGATGGAGAAAAGACTTCTTCTCGATAAGATCAACATCGAAAAGGGGACCGTGTGTGTGGAGGAAACCGAGTATCCGCTCAAGGATGTCAGTTTTCCGACAATCGACTGGGAAGATCCATATCGTCTCTCAGAAGATGAGGCGGATGTGATGGAGCGTCTTGTGACTGCATTTGTGAACTGTGAAAAACTGCAGCGTCATGTGCGTTTTTTGTATACACAGGGAAGTCTTTACAAAGTATATAATGGAAATCTTCTCTATCATGGATGCGTGCCGCTGAATGAGGATGGCACGTTTACCAGAGTTAACGTTTTTGGAAAAGAATATGCCGGAAAAGAGCTTTATGATGTGCTTGAGGGCTATGCGCGAAAAGGCTATTATGCGATCGACCCGAAGGAGAAGAAAAAGGGACAGGACATTTTATGGTTTATCTGGGAAAACCAGAATTCCCCGGTGTTTGGAAAGGCAAAGATGACGACGTTTGAGCGTTATTTTATTGCAGATAAAATAACGCATCAGGAGCCGAAAAATCCTTATTACAGGCTGCTTGAAAAAGAGGAAGTGGTCAACCGGATTTTAGAGGAATTCGGGCTTGAAGGTGCGGAGGCGCACATCATTAACGGTCATATTCCGGTGGAGGCAAAAAAAGGAGAGTCTCCGGTCAAATGTAACGGAAAGCTTCTGATCATTGACGGCGGTTTTTCCAAGGCATATCAGCCAAAGACGGGGATTGCCGGATATACGCTGATTTATAATTCTTATGGTCTGGTGCTTGCGGCGCATGAACCGTTTGAATCGGTAGAAAAAGCGGTGCAGGACGGAAGCGATATCGTATCCCATACGGTTCTGGTGCAGCAGGTCGTGCGGAGAAAAACGGTTGCCGATACAGATATCGGAAAAAGTTTAAAAGAGTCGATCCATGATCTTGAGGAGCTGCTCGCGGCATACAGAGCGGGCACGATCGTGGAGAAGAACCGGGCAGAATAAAAGAGCATTCGCATATACAGACAGGAGTATTATTGTGCACAAAATTAAGGTGCGCGAAGCGCAATGCAGAAATGAGGATTGATATGTTAATAGGAAATCATTTATCCGCATCCAAAGGATATGCGGCGATGGGAAAGGCAGCGCTGGCGTTAGATGCCAATACCTTTGCTTTTTTTACAAGAAATCCGCGTGGCGGTAAGGCAAAAGAAATCGATGAAAAAGATGTGGAAAAGTTTTTAAATTTTGCAAAGGAGCACGAATTTGGAAAGATTGTTGCGCATGCGCCATATACGATGAACCTCTGCGCTGCAAAAGAGGATGTCCGTTCTTTTTCAAAGGAAATGCTGCTTGATGACTTAAAACGCATGGAGTATACACCGTACAATTATTATAATTTTCATCCGGGTGCCCATGTGGGACAAGGGGCGGAAAAAGGGATCGCATTGATTGCGGAAGCATTAAATGAAGCCTTGAAACCGGAGCAGACAACGACCGTTTTACTTGAGACGATGGCGGGAAAAGGAACTGAGGTTGGAAGAACGTTTGAGGAGTTAAGAGAAATCTTAGACCGTGTGGAATTAAACGATAAAATGGGAGTCTGCCTCGATACCTGCCATGTGTGGGATGGCGGTTATGACATTGTAAACGACCTTGACGATGTGTTAAATGAGTTTGACCGTGTGATCGGGCTCGACCGGCTGAAGGCAGTTCACTTTAATGACAGCATGAATGACTGTGGCTCCCACAAGGACCGTCATGCGAAGATCGGTGAGGGAAAGATCGGTGCAGAGGCGATGCGGCGCGTTGCATTGCACCCGCTTTTAGAAGGAAGACCGTTTATCTTAGAGACACCGAACGATGATGAGGGGTACAGACGGGAGATACAGATGGTCCGGGAGTGGACGCGGTAAGATCGCTGCAAACCTGAATAGAAAATAAAAATATCCTAAAATGAAATAAAAAAGAAAATACCAGAATTTTACAGAATACGTTATTGCATTTGCCATGTGTGTATGCTATACTTCAAATCACATGAATGCGAAAATTGTTTTCATGCAAATATTCGTTACAATAGATGGAAAAGGATCTATTGTTTGCCCACCAAGAGATTGGTTAAGCCCATACGGACAGGCGGGGCAACTGCCGATTGCGGTGTAAGCCGCGTTATTGATTGAGTTAGAAGCTCAAATTTTATAAGTTGATTACGGGGATGATACCCGGAATCCAATATCACTTGTGAAACGGTCAATAAGAGTAGTATACGCAAATATTTGCTGGCGATGGTGCCAACGCGGACTCTGGAGAAAATAGTTTTTGCAGAATGTAGATAGATTACATAAAGTATGACTATGATGATAACGACGATAGAAGAACAGGTGATGGATGCCTGTTCTTTTTTTTGAGTTTTTCAGCCTGACGGTAATGTCAGGGAAAAACATTTGATGAAAAGCAGAGCATGCAGATTTTTATGGAAGCCAAGGGGGATTTTTTTAGTCATGGACAAAGAGCAGCAGATGCGTGCGCCGGTTTATGAGGCACTGGAAAAGTTAAAAAAACGAAGAGTGGTGCCGTTTGATGTGCCGGGACATAAGAGAGGAAGGGGAAATCCGGAGCTGGTAGAGCTGTTGGGAGAAAAATGTGTGAGTCTGGATGTCAATTCCATGAAGCCCCTTGACAATCTCTGTCATCCGGTTTCGGTGATCAAGGAAGCGGAGGAACTTGCCGCGGAGGCATTTCGCGCGGAACATGCATTTTTTATGGTTGGCGGAACCACTTCCTCAGTTCAGGGAATGGTGCTTTCCTGCTGTAAGGCAGGGGATAAGATCATTTTGCCGCGAAATGTGCACAAGAGTGTGATTAATGCACTGGTGCTCTGTGGAGCGATTCCGGTTTACGTCAATCCGGAGGTCGATGTGAAACTTGGCATTTCACTGGGAATGCAGGTGTCAGAGGTGGAACGTGCGATTTTAGAGAACCCGGATGCAGTAGCAGTTTTAGTCAACAATCCGACTTACTATGGAATCTGTTCGGATCTGCGGTCTATCGTGAGAGTGGCGCATGAACATCATATGCTGGTGCTGGTGGATGAGGCACACGGAACGCATCTGTATTTTGGGGAAAATCTTCCGGTATGTGCCATGGATGCCGGGGCGGATATGGCGTCTGTCTCCATGCACAAGTCGGGGGGAAGCCTGACGCAAAGCTCTCTTCTTCTGACCGGAAAGGGTGTGAACTGGGAATATGTCAGTCAGATCATCAATCTGACGCAGACGACGAGTGCATCTTATCTTCTGATGTCGAGCCTTGATATATCAAGAAGAAACCTTGCGCTTCACGGCAGGGAGATATTCGCAAAGGTGCAGTCATATGCGCAGTATATGCGTGACGAGATAAACGAGATAGGTGGATATTACGCATTCTCGAAGGAGCTGTGTGACGGCGGAGCGTTCTACGATTTTGACGTGACAAAGCTGTCGATACACACAAGGGATATAGGACTTGCAGGTATCGAGGTGTATGATATTCTGCGTGACAGATACGGCATACAGATAGAATTCGGAGATATAGGAAATATACTCGCTTACGTTTCGATAGGCGACAGGGAGCTGTATTTAGACAGGCTCATCGGAGCGCTCAACGACATAAAGCGTATCTATTCAAAGGATAAGACGGGTATGCTTGACCACGAGTATATCAATCCTATAGTTAAGCTGTCGCCGCAGGATGCATTCTACGGAAACAAGAAAAGCGTACCGATCGAACAAAGCTCCGGCAAGATAAGCGGTGAATTCGTAATGTGCTATCCGCCCGGAATACCGATACTTGCACCGGGTGAGCAGATAACAGACGAAATTCTCGCATATATAAAATATGCAGGGGATAAGGGCTGTTTCCTTACGGGTACACAGGACCTTGAAATAAAGAATATTATGATACTGGACG